>MTLC01000227.1_pt1 | contig 167570 bp, 152 predicted proteins | sample 1982451 | NCBI WGS metagenome assembly MTLC01 (sample SAMN05710165, study PRJNA340218) | biofilm metagenome | isolation source: sample SPH anode biofilm adapted to +100 mV | place: USA | collected 2012-02-03
TCCCGTCATACTCCCCGTAAAATACCTGCTCCCACGGACCAAGCTCCAGTGCTCCTCCCGTTATGGCGATGACCACCTCTCTTCCCATGATGGAACGCTTCAGGTGTGCATCGGCATTGTCTTCGAAGCCATTGTGCCGGTATTGCGAGTGCGGGTGCTCCGGTGCCAGCCGTTCAAGCCATACCTCAAAGTCGTGATGAAGGCCGGACTCGTCGTCGTTGATGAACACACTGGCAGTGATATGCATGGCGTTGCAGAGGAGCAGCCCTTCGTGGATGCCGCTTTCCTTCAGGCACTCCTGCACATGCGAGGTTATGTTGATATATTCGCGACGATGGGTGGTCTCGAACCAGAGTTCTTTGCGGAAGTGTTTCATGCTGTTACCGCTCCGGTGGGTTATCAATCGCAGTAGGAAACATCGTACAGGGTCATTGTCCCGAGTTCGAGGGCGACAAGTTTTCCCCAGGCGGGGTTCTGTGAGTAGACGCAGCCGCCGTCCAGGGTGATGCAATCAGTGTCGAGGCTGTCCCTGATTTCGGCAAGGGGTAATGACGTATGGCCGCAGATAACCCGTCTCCTGTCGGTTCGCTTGTCATATGCCGGCTGACCTCGGCTCCAGAGCATTGCTTCGTGGTCGGCATAGGGATCTGCTGCGTTCCAGTTGATTCCGGCGTGGACCAGGACGAACCGGTCATGCTCCAGGTAGTAGGGGAGGTCGGCAATGAAGTTTCGGTAGAGGAACGGGATCTCGCAGGCATCCTCCACATTGAAGCTTGCAAGCGTCTGCGCCCCGCCGTTCAGCATCCAGAGCCGGAATGAATCCCGGTCCCGGCAGGCATTAAGCAACATCTCCTCGTGGTTGCCCCGCACTGACCTGATGAAATAGCCGGCAGAACGGAGCCGCATGAGGGTGTCCAGTACCTCCTTACTGCGCGGGCCGCGATCGATCAGGTCGCCGAGGAGATATACCCTGTCGGGCCGCCGTACCTGCAGGACCTTAAAGAGGAGATGGTGCAGAGTATGGGCGCAGCCATGTACATCCCCGATGACGAACGATCTTGTGGACATGGTTTCATTCTATCCCAGAGGGGTATCCAAGTAAACAGAGCTGTGCTAGAGTTTGTCGCAACAGGTGACCATGCTCCGCTTTCTCATTTCATTTTTCTCGCTCTACGGCCTGATGCATCTCTACCTCTATCTGCGGGTGCGGCCCCTGCTTGCTCCGGGAATGCGGCGGATTCTGGTGGGCTTGCTGTTTACCGCGATGGTGCTGGCGCCGCTACTCGTCCGGAGGCTGGATCGACTGGACCTGGAGGCATTGGCCATTGGCATTGCCTGGTGCGGCTATTGCTGGATGGGATTTGCCTTTCTCCTGGTTGTCATCCTGGGGTGCATCGACCTCCTGCGGCTCTTGGCCTGGATCTCTGCTTGTTGCGGGTTCGTGGTGCCTTCCCTGCCGGTGTTCTCGGATCGCAACAGGGCCTTGGGAGCGGTGCTGCTTGCTGCTTGCTGTACCCTGTACGGTGGCTACGAGGCGACACATATCCGCTCTGAGCATCTCACGCTCTATAGTGCGAAGCTGCCGGCCGGCAGCACAGGGATCAGGATTGTCCAGCTGTCTGATGTCCATCTCGGCCTGATGGTCGGTGAAAAGCGGCTGCGCAGCATGCTGGCGGTAGTTGCAGCGGCCCGTCCCGATATCCTGGTGGCAACCGGAGATATTGTGGATGGGCAGGTACAGAGACTGAACGGCCTGTCGCAGCAGTTTCTGGCGATTACACCTCGATACGGCAGTTTTGCGGTGATCGGTAACCACGAATACTATGCCGGCCTGCCCCAGTCCCTGGATTTCCTCCGTCGGTGCGGATTCAGGACCTTGCGTAGGGAGACGGTGAACGTGGCAGGCATGCTCACCATCGCCGGGGTGGATGATCCGGCAGGAGCCCGTTGGGCTGAGTCTGCACGGAGCGACGAGCAGGGCTTCCTTGCTGCCGACCCGGACAGACCGTATACCATCCTGCTCAAGCATCGCCCTGTCGTGGCACCGGAAAGTCGTGGCCGATTTGATCTGCAGCTGTCCGGTCATGTGCACAAGGGGCAGATATTTCCCTTCAATGCCCTCACCTATCTCTTCTTCCCGGTGCGCGCCGGGCTGAACCGGCTCTCTGACGGCTCGTCACTTTACGTCAGTCGCGGGACCGGAACCTGGGGGCCGCCGATCCGTTTTCTCGCGCCTCCCGAGGTAACGATTATCGATCTCCTCCCTGCACCCGATCTGAATCCTCCCGCTGATGTCATGTAAACTTCTTTGCTGGCACTGGTTGACCAGACAGCCCTTCTATGTTAGAACAACTCGAAACCTGGAGCGAAACGAGGGATGAGCTTGTGCTAGAGGAAATACGACAGGAACTGGATGAACTGAAGCGGGTGGGGCTCTACCGCTCCATGCGGCAGGTGCAGGGAGCGCAGGGGTGCCGGGTGGTTCTGGATGGCAAAGAGGTGGTCCTGTTCTGTTCCAACAACTACCTGGGGCTGGCCGACCATTCACTGCTCAAGGAAGCGGCCATCAGGGCGGTGGAGCGCTTCGGGACCGGCAGTGGGGCAGCCCGGCTCGTATCCGGCACCATGGAGCTGCACGGAGAACTCGAACGACGCATTGCCGCATTCAAGGGGACGGAGGCGGCACTGGTCTTCAACGCGGGGTATGCGGCCAATGTCGGGATCATTGGCGCCCTGGTCGGCAAGGGTGATGTCATCTTTTCCGATCGGCTCAACCATGCAAGTATCGTCGATGGCGCCATCCTCTCCAGGGCCAGGCTGGTGCGCTACCCCCACAACGATCTTGCTGCCCTGCGCCGCCTGCTGCAGAACACCGACTGCCAGGGGCGCCGTCTCATCGTGACCGACGGCGTCTTCAGCATGGACGGGGATCTGGCACCACTGGCCGGGATCGTGGCGCTGAAAGAGGAGTTCGGCTGCCTGCTCATGGTGGACGATGCCCATGGTTGCGGTGTCCTGGGGGAGCATGGCCGGGGAAGCGCCGAATGGTGCGGTGTCGCAGACGGCGTGGATATCCAGATGGGCACGCTGGGCAAGGCCCTGGGGAGTTTCGGTGCCTATGCCGCGGCAAAGCGGGAGATCATCGAGTATCTGGTCAACCGGGCGAGGAGCTTCATATTCTCCACATCGCTCCCCCCGGCTGTCCTGGCCGCATCCATTGCGGCCCTGGAGATCATCGAATCGGCAGAAGGCGCCCTACTGCGCACACGGCTCGGGCAGAACAGCGACCTGTTGCGCAGCACCCTGCAGGGCGCCGGCTTCGATACCATGGGGAGTGTGACCCAGATCGTGCCGGTGCGCGTCGGCGGCGCAGAGGAGACCATGGCGTTTTCCCGCATGCTCCTGGAGGAAGGGTTTTTCGTCCAGGGGATCCGCCCACCCACGGTGCCTGCTGGCAGCTGCCGGCTCCGCTGCACCCTCATGGCGACCCACAGCGCTGACGAGATCAGCCGTGCCTGTACAGCCATTGTCAGGGTCGGCAGGACGCTCGGGATCATCTGAGGTCCGATCATGCCATTCATCGAAACCGTTGACAGCGCGAGGATTTTCTACGAGGATCAGGGGGGCGGGCCGCCTCTGGTCTTTATCCATGGCTGGAGCATGTCAGGGCGTGCCTGGCGGTTTCAGGCCGAACCATTCGCCGCTGCCGGCTATCGGGTCATTGTTCCCGACCTGCGCGGACATGGGCAGTCGACAGCGCCAGGGGGGCAGGTGACGCTGCAGGGCTGCGGAGATGACCTTGCGACACTGTTCTCGGAGCTGGGTCTGTCCGGGGTGGTGCTGATCGGCTGGTCGCTGGGGGCGCTCGTGTCACTTGCCGCTTTTCCCCGGCTTCGCTCAAGCCTCGAAGGGATGGCCCTTGTTGGTGGTACTCCTCGCTTCACCGCTACTGAAGGGTATCCGCACGGGGTGGCTCCCACAGAGCCCAAGGGGATGGGGATACGTCTCAGGAGGGATTTCCAGAAAACCATGGGGGAGTTTTTCCGGGGGATGTTCGCGAGTGGTGAGCTCTCGCGGCAGCAGGAAAACCGGATAGCGCGGGAGATTGTCATGAGGGGGCGGCAGCCCGATCCGGACGTTGCCCTGTCGACCCTTGCCATTCTTGCCTCGGCAGACCTTCGCGCCGGGCTTGGCGCCATCGACCTGCCGGTAATGCTGCTGCACGGGAGTCTCGATACGGTTTGCCCTGTTGCGGCCGCCCGCTACATGGCGGAACAGATCCCCGGTGCTGGTCTGGAACTGATGGACGGCTGCGGACATGCGCCGTTCATGTCCCATCCCGAAGAGTTCAATCGCCGCCTCGGCGGTTTCCTGGAGCGGGTGCATGGCCGGCATTGACCGACAGCGGGTCCGCAGCTCTTTTCATGCCCATGCCCACGATTACGACCGTCATGCCATGGTCCAGAAGCGGGTGCTCGCGCGTTTCATCAGCCTGCTGCCGGGGAGCGACGAAGCAATCTCCAGGGTCCTGGACATCGGATCAGGTACAGGCGCCCTGCTGCAGGAGTTGTCGCACCGCTACCCGAGCGCCTCTCTGTATGGCCTCGATCTGGCTTACGGCATGGGGCTTGCGGCCCGGGAACGGATGGCCGGAAACAGCCGGGTCGACTTCCTCACTGCAGATGCCGAAGAGCTCCCCTATGCTGCGGCTTCCCTCGACCTGGTCGTTTCAACCTCCACCTTCCAGTGGTTGGAAACCTTTGAACAGGCCTTTGGCGAGATCCGACGGGTTCTCAGGCCGGGTGGCCAGTTCTGCTTTGCCCTGTTCGGGGAGAAAACGCTGCATGAGCTGCGCACCGCCTACAAGACCGCTGCCAGAGGGGTATCAGACGGTGCCGATGACAGGACCCACCGTTTCAAGGCCGTGGACGACGTGGCCGTGGCGCTGCGCGTCGTCGGGCTGGAGCCGGCCTATCTCGTCTCCGAGTTCGAAGTGGAGCTGCACCCCGATGTGGCGCATCTGCTCCGCTCCATCCGGCGGATCGGGGCCGGGAACGCGGTGAAGGCCTCGGGACGGGGGTTGGCCGAGCGACGGATCATGCTGGAGATGATGGAGATCTATCAACGGGAGTATGGGAGCGGGGAAACGATCCCGGCGACCTACGAAGTGATCTACGGCGTGGTGCGGAAGTCTTCAGGGTGATCTGCCCCGGAGCTGGCTGTCGGCACGGCCCTCGTTCGCTCAGACGGCCTGCAGGACACAGCATTTGAGGTATTCTGTCTCGGGAACCGCCAGGAGTACAGGGTGATCCGGTGCCTGGGAGTGTACCGAACGGAGCCGGAATTCCCTGCGGGCCTGGATGGCGGCGTTTCTCAGCAAGTCGGTGAAAAGCTCGCGCCCCATGTGGAACGAGCAGGAACAGGTGATGAGGAAGCCCCCCGGTCGCAACAGCTCCATGGCCCGTCGGTTGATGGTGAGATACCCCTTTTCCGCTTCCTTGAGCGCCTTCTTGCTTTTGACGAATGCAGGGGGATCAAGGACGATCACGTCGAAGAGCCTCCCTTCGCCATGCAGGCTGCGTAACCGCTCGAAGACATCCACGGCCTGAAACTCCATCCGCCCGGCAACGTTGTTGCGAGCCCCGTTTTCCCTGGCCAGGCCGATGGCCCGCTCCGAGATATCCAGGCAGGTGACGCCGGCGGCGCCGAACGCTGCCGCATGCACCCCCCAACTCCCCGAATAGCAGAAACAGTCCAGCACCTCTTTTCCCGCAACGATCCCTTTCAGCAGCAGGTGGTTTTCCTTCTGGTCGAGAAAGTGGCCGGTCTTCTGTCCGCTCAGGAGGGATACCTGAAAGGTAAGTCCATGTTCCTCGATCTCGATCCGGTCGGGGATGTCGCCCCGGAGGACCTCCACCCGGTCGTCGAGCCCCTCCAGGCTGCGGACCGCCACGTCGTTCCTGGCTACGATGCCGGCCGGCGACAGGAGTTCCCCGAGTGCGGCAACGATCAGATCGCGCCGTGCATCCATGCCGTAGGAGAGGAGTTGCAGGGAAAGATAGTCGCCGTACTTGTCGACCACCAGTCCGGGGAGGAAGTCTCCTTCGCCGTGCACCAGCCTGAAGGTGGCCATATCCGGATAGAGGGACCGGCGCAGGGCAAGGGCCTGGCGCAGCCGTTCCAGATAAAAGGTGACGGAATCGATGTCGATGCGGCTGCGGGAGAGAAGGCGGGCGGCAATCAGGGAGTGGGGGTTGTAGTAACCGGTGCCGAGAAATTTCCCCGAGGCGGCAAAAATCTCTGCCGCTGCTCCGGGCGCTCGTTCACCGCGGATATTGGCGATCTCGTTGCTGAAAATCCAGGGATGGCCGGAAAGGACGCGCCTCTCCCGTCCCGGCGAGAGTTCAATGCTCACCATGGCTGATGCGCCTCGTACAGGGTAGGCCCACTGTTCACCGTGGCCAGTGGCTGGTAAACTGAAGCCCCCTCTTCAAGAGAGGGCGAGGGATGAGCTGGAATGGTTGATCAGGTGAGGAGGATATCAACTATTTTTTTTGCGAGAGGGTTGGTTACGGCATAGAAGACCTCGACGCCGTCCCGTTTCCCCTCGATGATTCCCTTGTTCTTCAGCAGCGCAAGATGCTGGGAAACCGTTGCCTGTGGCAGGCCCAGGCATTCCCAGATATGCTTTACGTTGCATTCCTTGGAGCAGAGTCCAGCAACGATCTTCAGGCGGACCGGGTGCCCCAGTACCTTCAGGATGTCGGCCTCGGCATCAAAATTCATCTGTTTATCGAAATCCATGGGAGCTCTCCCTCCTGCTGCATCTAACCTGGACAATTGACATGTTTGTATAGTGTCTCTTTGTGCAAATGTCAATAAAAAGTCTTAACGAAAAAGATCGTTGCTGAAATGACAGGCTGCCCAGTGGCCGGGCTCCTTCTCGTCGAGCTGCGGCGTCTCGGCCCGGCAGATCTCGCGCGCGTAGCGGCAGCGGCTGCTGAAGGGGCATCCGGCGGGGATTGCCAGGGGGCTCGGAACGTCGCCGGCAAGGACGATCCGCTGTCGTTCTTTGTCGGCACCAACTCGGGGGATGGCCGATACCAGCGCCTCGGTGTAGGGGTGGAGGAAGGAGTCGAAGATGGCATCCCGCGTCCCGGCCTCAACGATCCTGCCCAGGTACATGATGGCGATCCGGTCGCTGATGTGCCGCACCACGGACAGGTCGTGGGCAATGAAGAGAAAGGCCAGCCCGTACATTTGTTTCAGGCTCATGAGAAGATTGATGATCTGGGCCTGGATGGAGAGGTCGAGGGCTGAGACCGGTTCATCGGCGATGACTACCTGCGGGCCGGCAGCCAGAGCCCTGGCAATGCCGATCCGCTGACGTTGGCCACCGGAAAACTCGTGCGGGAACCGTTGGGCGTGATCAGGGCTGAGCCCGACCTGCTGCATCAGGTCGGCGATCCGTTCCTGCAGGGCCTTGCCCCTTGCCAGGCCGTGGATCTGCAGTGGTTCGCCAATGGTCTCGCCGATCCGCATACGGGGGTTGAGGGACGAGAACGGGTCCTGGAACACGATCTGCACCCCTTTGCGAAAGGTGCGCCGATCCGCGGACGTCATGACAGAGAGGGGAGTGCCGCGATAGAGGACCTCGCCGCCGGAAGGGGGAGTGAGCCCCATAATCAGCTTGGCAAGGGTTGACTTGCCGCACCCCGATTCCCCGGCGATGCCCAGGGTTTCGCCGGCTTCCAGGCGGATACTGACGCCGGCGACAGCCGTCAGCACCTGGCGTGGTCCGAAGGAGGGGGTTGTGGTAAATCGCTTCGTGATTTCCCTGGTTTCCAGGAGTGGCATGGTCATGGAAATCTCCAGCACCTGACCAGGTGCCCCGGCTGCGGCTCGCGCAACGGCGGCGTTTCCGTGCGGCACTGCCAGTCGTGTGCCGGGCAGCGGTCACAGAAGCCGCAGCCGGCCAGATCGCCGCCCAGATCGGGGACCTGGCCGGCAATGGTTGCCAGCTCTGTTCCCGGAGGGGTGTTTTGCGGCAGCGCCCTGAGGAGCCCCTCGGTGTACGGGTGGAGCGGAGATGTAAAGAGTTCGCCCGTGGGTGCGGTTTCCACGATCTGCCCCGCATACATGATGGCTGTCCGCTGGGCGTTTTCGGCAACGACCCCCAGGTCGTGGGATATGAGGATCATGCCCATCCGGTGTGCGGAGCGAACCTCGTTGAGCAGGTCAAGGATCTGGGCCTGGATGGTGACGTCAAGAGCAGTGGTCGGTTCATCGGCAATGAGGAGCTCTGGACGACAGGCCAGGGCCATGGCGATCATGGCGCGTTGACGCATGCCTCCGGAGAGCTGGTGCGGGTACTCGCGGCAGCGCGATTCCGGAGCGGGGATGCCCACCTGGCGCAGGAGATTGATGCTTTCAGCAAGCGCATCCCGACGGGACAGGCCCCGATGGAGTTGCAACCCTTCGACAACCTGCGAACCGACGGTCAATACCGGATTCAGGGAGGTCATCGGCTCCTGAAAGATCATGGCGATCCTGGCCCCCCGGATACGCCGCATCTCCGCGTCGTCCAGCTGCAGCAGGTCGGTCCCGCCCAGCTTGATGGAGCCGCTGACAATTCTCCCCCCCGGGGGAACCAGGCGTAGCAGGGAGAGAGCCGTCATACTCTTGCCGCAGCCCGATTCGCCGACGATCGCCAGGGTTTCTCCTGCCTCGACGGTGAAGCTCACGTTGCGTACCGCCTTGACATGGCGGCCGGAGAGTTCGAAGTGGGTAGCAAGTCCTTGGACGTCGAGCAACGGGGTCACGGGGTAGTCCTGACGGTAGAATGATGCCGGCTGCAGGCATTGTCCGCATATATATCATGAGGGTGTGGGAGGTGCAAACGGTTTGCCGTCACGGAAAGTTTGACCGGCTATACGCTGCAGCAGCTGATACCGGCGGGGACAGTTTCGGCAGGCGTCTGCAGGGAATCTGCCGGCTCTTCCTCTGCCAGCGCCGAGATGAACTGTTCCACCAGCTCCGGATCGAACTGGGTTCCGGCATGATCGCGGAGCTCAGCGATGGCAATGGCAACCGGCAGGGCCTTGCGATAGGGACGGTCCGAGGTCATGGCATCGAAGGCGTCGGCGATGGCCAGGATGCGGGCCTCCAGCAAGAGCGATTCCGAGCCGTGGCACTGCGGGTAACCCTGTCCGTCGAAGCGCTCATGGTGCTGGCCGATGCAGATCCGGACATCCTGGAGAAACCCGATCGGTTCCAGGATTTTCATCCCGATGGCCGGATGTTCGCGCATCTGGATGATCTCATTGCTGGAGAGCCCCCCTTTTTTGTGGAGCAGGGTGAGGTCGATGCCGATCTTGCCGATATCGTGCAGGATCGCGGCCCGCTCGATGATGTTGAGGCGCTCGGGAGGGAGGTCGAGCTTTTTCGCCAGGAGCAGGCTGTAGTGGGTCACGCGTTCCGAGTGGCCGCGCGTGTAGCTGTCGCTGGCCTCGATGGCAGAAACAAGGGACTGGATGGTGCTGAGATAGGTTTTCTGCTGTTCGTCATAGAGCTTGGCGTTGTTAATGGCAATGCTCGCCTGCCCGGCTATGGTGGTCAGGAGTTCCAGGTCCTCGTTGGAAAAGGAGGTATTGTCCCAGCGGTTGATGACATTGATGGTGCCGATGACCTCTTCCTTGACCCGCAGCGGCACGCTGATCACAGTCTTCTTCTCGAAGCCGAGCGGGCTCTGGGCGATGAAGTGCGGATAATCGGCCATGTTGGAGATCAAAAGCGGTCTCCGGTGGGCAACCACCCATGACGAGACTTCGCAGGCATCTGCCGGCACGGTGAACTCTTCCATGGGGAGCTTCTGCTCACCCAGGAGGGTGGAAATGGAGATGGTTTGGGTCTCGGTGTCGTGGAGGGCAATGAAGCCGATCCGGGCCTGCAGCGTCTCCATGGTGGATCTGACCACCAGGTGAAAGAGGGGACCCAGCTCCATGGTCGATCCGATGGCAAGGCCCACCTTGTGGAGGGTGGAGAGCCTTGCCACGGCACGTTCCAGGGTCGAGTTCTTGTCTTCCAGTTCTCCGGCCAGATCCGCAATCTTGTAATTCGCCTCTTCGATCTCCTCGATCCGTTCCACCAATGAGCGGTTCAGCGCTTCGATCTCCCTGAGCTGCTGTTCCAGCTGCTCGTTCATGATCTGGGTTTCGTGGTGGTGCTCCAGCTTATCCTGCGCCCGCACCAGTTCCCCCTCGTTCTTCACCGCATTTTCCATGAGCAGGTGCAGCCGTTTTACCATACGGTTGTAGTGCCGCGACAGGAGGTTCATCTCTTTGCTGCTGGTAAAGGTCGGCGTATGGGCGAATTCACCCTGTTCCAGGCGCTGCATGGCGTTGATCAGGATGCTGACCGGTTTGTCCAGGTAGACTACCATCAGCAGCGAGATGGAGATTACCAGGAGCAGAATGATGATGGCAGTGGCTATGACGGTCTGCTTTCTGTTCTCCGAGACGATGCCGTGCACGTAATCCAGCGATGTCTCGATCTCCAGCAGGCCGAGGACCTTTTGGGACGATTCGTGACAACGAATGCAGGCCGGGGCATTGAGGATAGGGGAAATGCTGACGAAGACCCTGTTGTCCAGGAGGCTGGCTGATGACTGCACCCCTCGCCGGTAGGCGATCAGGGCATTGCTGAAGGCGGTGGTCCCGATTTCCGAATGGTTTGCCGAGTTGAGTACCTTGCCGGATTCGTCGATGATCCGGAGGGTCTTGATCATGTTCTTGGAGGTGATGTGGGAGAAGATCTTCCTGATCTCGTCCGAGTGGCCGGCAAGCATGGCATCGGTGATAGAGCCCTTGATGGTCTCGGTGAGCAGGGCGGTGTTCCGTTCAGCGATGCTGAAGATGATCTGGTTCTGATAATTGAGATTCAGCAGAGCTGAAATCGAAACGATCGTTGCGACGACAAGGGCGGCAATGCCGAGAATTTTGGTTTTGAGCGAAATCATGGGCTGTAGGGCAATCCTGTTTGTCAGCTGAGCGACGGGCCGGTGTCTCGAAAGCGCGGATAGATCGGGTTATTTGGCGCACCGGAATCGTGCAACGCATGGGAATCATGCGGTCATGAACGGCTGACCTCGGGCAATACTGCTGCAGACCTCTCTTCCGGCTCTCCCTGTCAGTGCCCGCAGGGGCCAGTCGGGGCTGCATGTGACACTCTTGACAATGTGAGCGCCACCCCCTATCATGACCGCCACAACATCTATAGCACATCTCGCGACATTTCTCATTAAGCAATTCGCCAGCCAATGTGTCAGGTCCCGCCGACGGCGAAAAAACATTGACTTTGCGTACGATTTTGTGATTTTATCTTAAAGTTTTGCAAAGGTTAGATGCGTGCGCCTTTTCCTGATTTTACTGCTCATGCTGCTCATTCCGGCAGTGACGACAGGGTCCTTCCCCTCGCAGCAGGAGATGATCCGGGTCGCGTTGCTCAAGGGGGGCGAAAGCGTCAGGATAGACGGTAACGGCATCCTGGCCACTGACGACGCCGGCGAGCCTCTCCGCCTCGGATTCCCCGTTGAGATCCGCAGGGGCAAGGGAGGAGTGGTGATCAACGGCCGGACGCTTCGGGGGCTCAAGATCTCCGCTCCGGTCTTTGTACAGGTGAACGGCAAGGGGTACCGCGGGGTTATCGAGGTTTCTTCTGCCGACAAAGGCCTGCTGGTCGTCAACGAGCTACCCCTGGAAGAGTACCTGGTCGGTCTGATCAACTGCGAGATATCGTCCCAGTGGCCGATGGAGGCGGTGAAGGCCCAGGCGGTCATTGCCCGTTCCTACGCGATCTTCCAGAAAGAGGCGCGCAAGAATGCCCCCTATCAGCTCGAATCGTCCGTTCTGGATCAGGTCTATGAAGGGTGCGACATCGAGGACAGCCGGGCGGCCCGCGGTGTCAAGGAGACTGCCGGCGAGGTGTTGACCAGTAATGGCGCGGTGATCCAGGCCTTCTATCATTCGAACTGCGGCGGCCATACCGAGGCCGCGGAAAATGTCTGGGGGTACGGGCTCCCCTACCTCCAGGGGGTGAGCTGCAGCTACTGCCAGACCGCCAATCCGTATCGTTGGGAGCAGCGCATTTCACTCAAAAAGATCGAGACGCAACTGAAAGGTGCCGGCTATGCCGTTGCCGGACTTCGGGACATCCGTCCGGGCGTGCGCAACAAGAGCGGGCGGCTGAACGAGGTGATCCTGTCGACGGCGCGGGGGCGCGTTGCGGTTCCTGGCGCGGGATTCCGCAAGGCGCTCGGCTATAGCGTCATCAAGAGCACCAACTTCGAGGTGCGGGTCGTTGACGATGACGCCTTGATCAGCGGCACCGGATACGGCCACGGCGTCGGTCTCTGCCAGTGGGGCGCCAAGCAGCGCGCCGCAGACGGGTTCACCTACCGGGAGATCCTGTCGTACTATTATCCGGGCACCAGGCTTGTGAACATATACGGCGAGTGAGTCCATGCACCTTGCCGAGTTCGACTATAACCTGCCGCCTGAGCTGATAGCGCAGGTGCCGGCAGAGCGCCGCGACGCTGCCCGCCTGATGACGCTGCGCAGGGCGGATGGCCTGATCGGGGAGACCGTTTTTCAGGAAATCCCCGCCCTTTTCAGGCCGGGAGACCTCCTGGTGCTGAACGATACCCGGGTGATTCCTGCCCGGCTCTTGGGGCAGAAGGAGAGCGGCGGCAAGGTCGAGGCCTTTCTGGTGCGGCGCGTAACGGGAAGCGATGAGCATTGGCACTGTCTGGTCAAGTCCTCCAAGTCTCCCCGGCCCGGCACCCGCTTCCTGTTTCCTGGAGGGGTTTCCGCCCAGGTTGAAGGGCGGGGTGAGGGGGAGTGCTGGCTTCTTTCCTTCAGCCCGGTTGCCGGGTTCGGCGCCTGGCTCGAAACGTACGGCAGGGTTCCGCTGCCCCCCTATATCAAGCGCCAACCCGGTGCTGCCGACCGTGAGCGGTACCAGACGGTCTTTGCCGCGGCAGATGGTGCGGTTGCCGCACCGACGGCCGGGCTGCATTTCACCCCGGAGCTTCTGGCCGCCGTGAAATCCCGCGGTGTGACGGTTGCGCCGCTGACTCTCCATGTCGGGCTCGGCACCTTCATGCCGATCCGCAGCGAGGATCTCCAGGAGCACCGGATGCACCGGGAGCGGTACCTGATTCCCGAGGCAACAGCTGCCCTGATTCGGGAAACGCGCCGCAGCGGCGGCCGGGTGGTTGCGCTGGGCACCACGACGACACGGGCGCTGGAACAGGCTGCGACAGAGGATGGCGAGATCGTTGCCGGTGAGGGGGAGGCTGATATATTCATCCGTCCCGGCTATCGGTTCAGGGTGGTGGATGCCCTGATCACCAATTTCCACCTCCCCTGTTCAACCTTGCTGATGCTGGTTGCCGCCTTTGCCGGCAAGGATTTTCTCTTTAACGCGTATGCCGAAGCGGTTGAGCGGAGGTTCCGTTTTTACAGTTACGGCGATGCCATGATCATCTATTGAGGCCGTGACAGGCAATGGGCGGTGCAGGGGATGAGACTGCGCCGGATGTCACGCATTGCGAGTCAACGAATTTGTCTGCAATCGATTTCAAGTTGCTGAAACAGGACGGGAAGGCCCGGCTCGGTTCTTTGACAACCCCCCACGGGATCATCGACACGCCCATCTTCATGCCGGTCGGTACCCAGGCCACGGTCAAGGCGATGACCCCCGAGGAGCTGAAGCAGGTCGACGCCCGGATCATCCTGGCCAATACCTACCATCTCTACATCCGGCCCGGCCACGAGCTGATAGCCCGGATGGGAGGGCTGCACAAGTTCATGGGGTGGGACAGGCCGCTCTTAACCGACAGCGGTGGTTTCCAGGTCTTCAGCCTGAGCGAGCTGCGCAAGATTACGGAAGACGGGGTCAGGTTCCAGTCCCATCTGGACGGTTCCTATCACACCATCTCGCCGGAAGGGGCCATTGCCATTCAGGAGGCGCTCGGGGCCGACATCATCATGTGCTTCGACGAGTGCCCCCCGTATCCTGCCGAATATCAGTATGTCAGCACCTCCATGGAGCTCACCTCCCGCTGGGCAAAACGGTGCAAGGAGGCGAAAAAGCGGCAGGACCAGGCGCTGTTCGGAATCGTGCAGGGGGGGATGTACCCGGAGCTGCGGGCACAAAGTGCCGCCGACCTCAGGGAGATCGGATTTGACGGGTATGCCTTGGGGGGGCTGTCGGTCGGCGAGGCGCCGAATCTGCGCTATGAACTGATGGAATGCTGTTCCGGCCTGCTGCCGACGGAACAGCCGCGCTACGTGATGGGTATCGGCACCCCGGAGGACCTGGTCGAAGGGGTCTACTCGGGTTATGACATGTTCGACTGCGTCATGCCGACCCGCAATGCCAGAAACGGCATGCTCTTTACCAGTTCGGGCCGGATCAACATCAAGGGTGCCGCCTATACCGAGGATAGCGGGCCCATTGATCCCGAATGCAGCTGTTATGTCTGCCGGAATTACAGTCGCGCCTATCTCCGCCATCTCTTCCGCTCCGGGGAGATCCTGGCGGCGCGACTCAATACCTGGCATAACCTGCACTACTATCTGGCGCTGATGACTGACATGCGTGCGGCCATAGCAGCCGATCGTTTCGAGGATTTCCGGCGGGAGTTTTACGCCAAGAGGCAATAAACCGGGAACAGGGGGCGGAGACAGGGGGCGGCACGGAGTCGTGCTGTCTCCTGTCCCCGGTTCCTGCTCCTTCATCCCTGATTACTTGGAGGTTACACTATGTTGGGTTTGGCTTTTGCAATGGGACAACCGCCCGGTGGCGCTTCGGCTGGGGGGGCGCAGAGCGCTTTGATGAACATGATTCCCCTTATCTTCATGTTCGCCATTTTCTACTTTCTCCTGATCCGGCCGCAGCAGAAAAAGGCAAAAGAGCATCGTGCGCTGCTGGACTCCCTGAAAAAAGGGGATCTGGTCATCACGGCCTGCGGCATGCACGGCAAGGTGACGGCCATGGAGGAGACGGTGATCCAGTTGGAAATCGCAAACGGGGTGAATGTGAAGTTCAACAAGGGCCACATCGCCAGCGTTGTCAAAAAGGATTGATGCGAAGATGATCTGCCGGATGCACGCCCTGTGGTGAGCATCCGGCAGGTCATCCCGCATGACTGAAAGGAGCACCAAACGTATGTCAAAGGGCTTCGGCTGGCGTGTCAGCCTGATCGTGCTGTTTCTGCTGCTGTCGTTTCTCTACATGGTCCCGACACTGGTCGGCACGCTGCCGTCATGGTGGAAGGGGTGGCTACCCGCTGACAAGATCCATCTCGGTCTTGACCTGCAGGGGGGGTCTCATCTGGTGATGGAGGTGGATACGGTGAAGGCGGTCGAAGGTTCACTCGACCTGATTGCCACCGATCTGGAGGATACCCTCACCGCTCAGAACCTTCGTTACAAGCGGATAGCCCGGGTGGCACCCGACAAGGTGCAGCTTACCCTGTACGACAAGGGTACTGCCGACACTGTCCAGGCCCAGGTGAAGAAGAAGTATCCGGAGATGGAACTGCTTCCCCCGTTTGACGAGGGTGGTTTTGTCAATATCCAGCTCCGGATGAACGAGAAGGTCGCCAAGGACCGCCAGGACAAGGCAGTGGCACAGGCGCTGGAGACCATCCGCAACCGGATTGACCAGTTCGGCGTTTCCGAGCCGGTAATTGCTCGCGAAGGCCTCAGCAACATCGTCGTGCAACTCCCCGGCATCAAGGACCCGAAGCGGGCCATCGAGCTGATCGGCAAGACCGCCCGGCTGGAGTTCAAGCTGGTGGACGAAAATATCAATGCTGCTGCGGCAACTCCCGGAACGGTCCCTGAGGATGAGGAGATCCTGGTGGAGAAGCGGGTCGACCAGACCACGGGTGCCGTCTCCGAGATTCCGCTGGTGGTGAAACGGAAGGCGATGATCACCGGTGATCTGCTCACCGATGCACAGGTGCGGATCGATTCCCAGTTCAACCAGCCGTATGTGGCCATCGAGTTCAATTCCACCGGAGCCAGGCTGTTCGACCAGGTCACGGCCGCCAACGTGGGCAAGCGGTTCGCCATTGTCCTCGACAACACGGTCTATTCTGCACCGGTTATCCGCGAGCGGATCTCCGGCGGCAGCGCCCAGATATCCGGTTCATTCACCGAAAAAGAGGCAGCCGACCTGGCCATTGTCCTGCGGGCCGGATCGCTCCCCGCACCGGTCAAGATCATCCAGAACGTGACGGTCGGCCCGTCCCTCGGACAGGATTCCATCAACAAAGGGCTCATGGCCGGTATGGTCGGTGTTCTTCTGGTGGTGATCTTCATGGCGATCTACTACAAGATGTCGGGCCTGGTGGCCAACATGGGGATGGTACTGAACATCATCTTCCTGATGGGAGCCCTGGCTGCGCTGGGCGCGACCCTGACCCTCCCCGGCATTGCCGCTATCGTCCTGCTCGTCGGTATGTCGGTCGACTCCAACGTACTGATCTTCGAGCGTATCCGGGAGGAGCTGCGGCTGGGCAAGACACCGTCGGCCAGCATCGATGCCGGCTATGACAAGGCCTTCCTCACCATCATGGACTCGCACGTGACCACGCTCATCACCGCGGCAGTGCTGTTCCAGTTCGGCACCGGGCCGGTAAAGGGATTTGCCGTCTCCCTGAGCCTCGGTATCATCATCAACCTTTTCACCTCCCTGGTGGCCACCAAGGTGGTCTTCGACTTCGTCCTCACCCGTTTCAGGGTCAGGAAACTGAGCCTTTAACGGAGGAATGTCATGGAAATTATCGGAAAAACAAATATAGATTTCATCGGAAAACGGAACATCGCCTTCGTGATTTCGGGTATCATGGCCCTGGTGGGGATAGTCGCCATGATTCAGATCGCCCGCGGTGCCGCCAACATGGGGATCGACTTTTCGGGCGGGACCGCGATCCAGCTCAAGTTCGCCCAGCCGCTGCATATCGATCAGGCCCGCGCTGCCCTGGCCAAGCACAACCTGAAAGAAGCAAACCTCCAGGATATCAAGGAGGGGAACAAGCTGCTGGTCAAGGTGGGCAGAACATCCCTTGAGACCGGCAAGGCAGCCGACACCATCGAGGATGTCTTCAAGAAGGAGTTCCCCACCAATACCTTTGTCGTGGAGAGTTCCACCGAGATCGGCCCGTCCATCGGCGACAAACTGCGCAAGGACACCCTCGTTGCCATTGCCATCTCCTTGCTGGGGATCATCATCTACATTGCCTGGCGCTTCGATCTCAAATTCGGCGTCGGTGCCACCCTTGCCACGCTGCATGACGTCCTAGCCATGTTTGCGGTCTTCTTCGTGCTGGGGAAAGAGTTCAACCTGCTCTTCATCACTGCCGCGCTGACCATCGCCGGGTATTCGCTCACCGACACGGTGGTGGTTTTCGACCGTATCCGTGAGAACCTGCACAAGGATCTCAAGGGATCGATGCTCAACATCTTCAACAAGAGCATCAACGAAGTGCTGTCGCGGACCATCGTCACCTCACTGACGACCTTTCTCGCTTCGGTGGCGCTGTTCCTGTTCGGAGGCGAAGTGATCCACGATTTCGCCTTCGCGCTCGTTGTCGGCGTGGTTGTCGCTACCTATTCATCCATCTTTGTTGCCAGCCCCATTGTCGCACTCTGGGAAGAAAAGGCTGCCAAAGCGAAAGCATAAAGGAGGTACGAGCATTGAGCAAAGAACAGTTGCTTGTCGCAGTTGTCGCCCTGATCGCAGGTCTCTTGATCGGTTACATGTTTTTCACCAGCAAGGCCGAACGGACGCAGATCAATGCGCCATTACCCATGGGGTCCGGTTCTCCCACCGATTACCAGGCGAGGATCGCCGAGGCGGAAAAGCTGGTCAAGCAGGACCCGCGCAACCTGCAGGCCTGGGTACAGCTGGGGAATGACTATTTCGATACCGATCAGGCCCAGAAGGCGATCACCGCCTATGGAAAGGCCCTGGAACTCGATCCCAACAATGCGAACATCCTGACCGACCAGGGCATCATGTACCGCAAGATGGGATGGTTCGACAAGGCGGTCGCCAACTTTGAAAAGGCCCAGCAGATCGATCCAAAACACCTGCAGAGCCTGTTTAACCTCGGGGTTGTCTACGCCAACGACCTGAAGCAGCCCGACAAGGCTATCGTCGCCTGGAACCGGTACCTCGCCATGGATTCCACCAGTCCGACGGCACAGCAGATCAAACAGATGGTGGAACAGTTAAAAGCCAGCCCGCACGGGATGAAGTAGACTCCAAGCCCCCGCTTCCGCGGGGGCTTTTTTCATGGCATATCATGCAGCCAATACACGAAAAACGATGGCGCCTGCGCGCGGCTGATCCTGGGGTAGTGCGGGGCCTGGTCGCACAGCACTCCCTGGATCCGCTCATTGCCAGGGTGCTGGTCAACCGGGGCATGGAGACTGCCGAGGCAGCGGGGCGTTTCCTGTCTCCCTCGCTTGCCGATCTTCCCGATCCCTTCCTGCTGCCGGATATGGACCGGGCAGTGGCGCGCCTTGCCCGTGCGCGGCAAGCGGGCGAAACCGTCTGCGTCTACGGCGATTACGACGTGGACGGCATCACGGCAGTGGCCCTCTTGATCGGGTTCTTCCGCACCGCGGGCATCTCCTGCCTGTACCATATCCCCCGCCGGCTGGAGGACGGTTACGGCCTCTCCGCTGATGGGTTGCAGGCGGTGGCAGCTCAGGGGGCCAGCGTGGTGGTGACCGTCGACTGCGGCATTTCGGCAGTGGCCGAGGCGGGACTTGCCGCCGACCTGGGGTTGGATCTGATCGTCACCGACCACCACACCCCAGGCCCGGCCCTCCCGGCAGCTTATGCGGTGATCAACCCGCTGCGTAGCGGATCAGCGTTTCCCTGCACCGTCCTGGCCGGCGTCGGTGTCGCCTTCAACCTGCTCCTGGCCCTTCGCAGCAGGCTCCGAGAGGAGGGTGCCTTTGCCGCCGGGGAAGAGCCGGACCTGCGGCACTATCTCGATCTGGTGGCGCTTGGGACGATTGCGGACATCGTGCCGCTTCTCGACGCTAACAGAGCATTGGTTCGAACGGGGCTGAAAGTCCTGACTGCGGCCGGCCGTCCGGGGATCGCCGCGCTGAAGGCGGTTGCCGGGGTCGACGGCGAAGTCTCCTGCGGAGCGGTCGGGTTCCGTCTTGCCCCGAGACTCAATGCAGCCGGCAGGCTTGAGGATGCCGCTGCCGGCGTGGAGCTGTTGCTCACCCAGGATCGTGCCGAGGCTGCCCGGCTGGCAGCCGAGCTCGATGCCAGCAATGCCGAGCGACAGGCCCTGGAGCGGGAGATCCTGCAGGATGCCCTGCACAGGATCGGGGAGAGTCCGGATCTGAAGGGGAGAAAGAGTATTGTCCTTGCTTCTGCCGATTGGCATCCCGGTGTGATCGGCATCGTTGCGTCGCGGGTGGTCGATCTCTACCATCGCCCCACCATCCTGATAGCGCTGCAGGAGGGGAGCGGACGCGGTTCCGGTCGGAGCATCCCCGGTTTTCACCTCTATCAGGCACTGCATGCTTGTGCCGATCATCTCCTCAAGTTCGGCGGGCATCGCCAGGCAGCCGGGCTCTCGATTGTCGAAGAGACCCTGGCCGGCTTTGTCGAGCGTTTCGATGCCGTGGTGAGTGGGGAACTGGCGAACGATGAACTGGTCCCGGATCTCTGGCTGGATGGGGAACTTTTGCCATCCGATCTCGAACTTGCGCTTGCAGAGCGGATCGCGGCACTTTCTCCCTTTGGCGCAGGGAATCCGGAGCCGCTCTTCCTCGTGCGCAATGCCCGGATCGTGGAGCGGCGCGTCCTCAAGGATGCTCATCTCAAACTGCGCCTTGCCGTGGGGGAGCGCATCTGCGAGGCGATCGGTTTTTCCCTTGCTGCCCGCGAACTGCCGGACCTGATCGACTGCGCGGTGGCGATGCAGGTAAACATCTGGAACGGCAGGCGCAGTCTGCAGTTGCGTATCAAGGATCTGCGCCCCGCAGAAGCGGCGTCCGCCGGGATCAGGGAAACGATGGTACACTCAGGTAATGGAGACGCAGATGGAGCGCTATGAACGTTTTGGCCAGGCTGACCGGGTCATTGCAGTCGGATTTTGGGTCAATGCCGTCCTGATGGTCATGAAGCTGTCTGCCGGGCATTATGGGCATTCCGAGGCGGTCTTTGCCGACGGTGTGGAAAGCGCCTGTGATTTCATCGCCATCCTTTTTACCATGATCGCCCTGCGTATAGGACGCCGTCCCTTTGACAGCAAACATCCTTATGGACATGGCAAGGCAGAGAGCATCGCCGCGATCTTCGTCGCTCTGGTGATCTTTGGCACCGGTGCCGGAATCCTTTTCAAGGCTGGCAAGACGATAATCGACGGGAACCTGCCGGAACCGCAACTGGTTGCGGTTCTTGCCGCATTTGCCACCATTGTCATCAAGGAATGCCTCTACCGGTTCTCGCGTACGGTTTCCCTGAAGCTGCAAAGCCCGGCAGTAGAAGCCATCGCAAAGGACCACCGCAAGGATGCCCTTACCTCGGTGGCTACACTGGTGGGTGTTGGCGGCGCCTACCTGGGCATGGGGATGCTTGACCCCCTGGCAGCTGCCCTGACGGCCTTCTTCATCTTCCATATCGGATTCGAGACCTTCAAAAGCGCGGCCCACGATCTTATGGACGGTCAGCCTTCCGAGGAGCTGATCCTGGCGATAACCCGTCTTGCCGAGGAGGTCGCCGGGGTGGAGCACGTCCATGAAATTCGCGGCAGACGCTCCGGCCAGTACCTGATCGTCGATCTGAAGCTGGACATGGACCCGGAAATGACGGTCAAACGGTCACACGACATCGCTACCGAGGTGAAGCGGCGGATTTTCGAGAGATTCACCAACGTGGGTGATGTGATGATCCATATCAACCCCCATGACGAGGAGCATGAAGACCTGATCCGGTTATGATGTCTGCCACGTTGCTGCTTGCGGATCCCTGCCAGAGCGGTACACTGATCCTGACTGCGCGGTCATTTCATGCCAAGGAGGTAACCTTTGATGCAACCGAGAAGCGAGCAAAACCTGAAAGACGCCTTTGCCGGAGAATCCCAGGCCAACCGAAAATACCTCGCCTTTGCCAAGCAGGCCGAGAAAGACGGGCTGCCTCAGGTTGCCAGGCTGTTCCGGGCTGCTGCCGAGGCGGAAACCATCCATGCCCATAATCACTTGCGGGCGCTCGGGGGCATCAGGTCGACCAAGGACAATCTGCTTGAGGCCATAGCCGGGGAGACCCATGAATTCAAGAGCATGTACCCGGCAATGATCGAAGCTGCCGAGGCGGAAGGGGAGAGTCAGGCGCTCCGTTCCTTTACCTATGCCAATGCCGTGGAAAAGGTCCATGCCGCGCTTTACCAGAAGGCTTTCGATGCTCTGGGGGCTCCAGCGGAGCATTTCGACTATTTTGTCTGTCCTGTCTGCGGACATACCGTGGGGCACGCAGCGCCTGAAACCTGTGAGATCTGCGGCGCCAAAGGCACCGTCTTCATCCGCATCAGTTGACCCTTCCCGGCCCCCCGACGGGTAGTGCCCGCCCGGGGGCCGGACTCTGTCCCGCCTTTTAGTCCTCGCCGCAACCGTCCCCTGCAGGCTTTTGTCCGGTCCTCTCTCGATCTCCTGCCTAAGGTTATTCGTAAAAGTGCATGCCTGGCGCCTTGACGTCAATTAGGGAAAAAAAATGCAGCCGTGTGCTTGCGCATGAAAGCTCTTGTGAAATAATGACTTGAAGTAGAATGAAAAATTTATTCAGACGTATAAAAACTACTAAATTATTTTCCTACGGGGGCGATAAAGAATAAAGGCGCCGGCCCAGAAAAAATGCCGTAGATCGAACATCTACGGTTTTTTTTGGATGTCGTGTGTTAGTAAGTGCTTACATTAGCCGGTCTGAATCATTCGTGAATTGTCGGTTCAAGGGGGAATGCATCATGGTGCCGGTCAACACCGCGACAACCCGCGATAAAATCCTGACTACAGGACTGAATCTCTTTTCCCGCAAGGGGTTTATCGCCACGACCACCCGCGAGATCGCCCGTGAAGCCGGTATTGCCGAAGTCACCCTGTTCAGGCACTTTCCTTCCAAAGAACAACTCCTCGAAGAAGTCATTACCCAGTTTTCCTTCATACCCGCCCTGAAAGCCCAGCTTGCCGAACTCAAGGACCAACCGTGCGAGGATGCGCTCGTCACCATAGCGGATACCCTTCTGGACACCTTGACCCTGCGCAAGGAATGGGTGTTATTGATGCAAGCGGAACTACGGAGAAATCCCGACAAGCTCCTGAAGGCCTATCACACCTTCCTTGATCGAATCTTTGCCAGCATTGCTGAATATTTTTGTTCTCAGCAGGACAAGGGAACCATGGGCAGTTTCAACCCCGAGATAGCCGCACGTGCCTTTTACGGCATGATTTTCAACTGTTTCTATACTGAAGAAGTGCTCCTCCGCAAACTCTACCGGAAAACTGACCGCCGGGTTGCTGTCCGGGAATTTGCCAGGCTGTTCGTGAGAGGGACGGCTTCCTGTTGAGACAGATTGGCTGTGGTGTGCTGAACGAAAAACGACAAGGAGGTGGTACGGTAAAGCGGCTGTCAAATTGCTTGGAATCATTGCCTGTAGGGCTTTTGCCCGGCGGTCATAGGGAAATGCCTGATGCAAAGGGGCGCGTTATCTCCGAAACGGGTGTATATGCAACTTTTGTTGACTATAAAACACGGATACCTTTTGTGTACTGTTTCGTGAGCCCGGTGGCGAAAAAGGTGATAAACCGGCCCGCTTCCTACTTTGGCATGGTTCGAAGCTACTGCAGATCGGTCTGTAATCGACTGATTAAATTTCGGAAAGGAGGTTAGTTTGATGGGGGTATACCTAAAGCGCATGCTTCTGCTTATGTCCTTCTTCTGCTGCTCCACGTCGGTGTGGGGTGCAGAGATACACGGCAGAAGCTCCACTCAGTTCATGTTTTTCCAGAATGAATTACTGGAACGTCGACAGGCAGAAGTGGCAGAGTACCTACGTATTGCCATCACTAACATCGACAAGGACGGCAAGTTCAACATCTACGGCTATGGCCGGGCAAACCAGGATTTCAATGCTGGTGAGGGGGGCGGGATGAGGTTGTACTACCTCTACGGCGACTATCGCAACCTCTTCGACAAGGTAGATTTCCGTATCGGTCGCCAGTTTGTCAATCTTGCCGCAGGGTCTGCCATCATCGATGGCGCCCAAGTGACATTGAAAAATGTCGGGCCCGTTGCCTTCACGGTCCTTGGCGGTCGGGATGTCATCTTCGGCGAAACCGGCGAACTGGGCGACGGCACTAATACCGCCCTTGGCCTTGCTGCCAATCTCGAGGGTTTCCAGAAAACGGACCTGGAACTCTCCTGGTTCCGCAAATACGACCAGGGAGATATCGCCCGGGACCAACTGGGGGCATCATTCAAGCAGTATTTGCTGAATTCTGTCAGGCTGTATGGGAATGCTCGCTACGACCTGGTGACCGAAACATTCAACGAGGTGCTGGCAGGCGTCAAATACTTCCCCACGGCCAACCTGATCTTTACCGGAGAGTGGTTCCAGAGCTATCCTACCTTCGACACGACCTCGATTTATTCGGTCTTTGCCGTCGACCGGTACCAGGAAGCCCTGTTCCGGGTAGATTACACCATCAACGACATGGTTTCGGTTAACGGTGGCTATACTCGCGAGTTTTTCGAAGAGGATGGAGTTTCCAACGTCTATCACGTCGGGGTTGGGCTGCGCCCCATCGAACCCCTGCGTCTTAACGTCGAGTATGACAATCGCCAGGGTTACAACGGCAGCCTGAGCGGCGTCATGGTCGATGCCGCCTACGATCTGAACGGCAAGTTCGAACTGGCGGGCGGTTTTACCTATGACGCCTACCAGCGCGACAGTCTTACCAATGAGGAGATCGCCCGTCGCTACTGGTTGGGAGGAAAGTACAAACTCGCCAAGAACATGGCCGTATCGGGCCGGATTCAGAACGACGTGAACGTTCATTACGAGGAAAACGTCAGCGGCCGGCTGGGGTTTGACTATGACTTCTAGAAAGGAGGGACACCTGTGAAGAAGTTTTGTTTTCTGATTTTCATCGGCGTGCTTTCCGTTCTGTATGTCCAGCAGGCGGCAGCCCAGAAGCAGTCCCACAAGGACTATGCGGATATGAAGCTGTCCGATTGCAATGACTGCCACAAAAGCGAAGGGATAGCGCCCAACCATGATGCCGACTGGGTTCGGGGGCATCGTACAGTGGCGAGTCGTGCTGGCCATAATTGCGGAGAGTGCCATAAGCAGTCGTTCTGTCTTGACTGTCATTCGGGTGGCGGCATTGATGCCAAACTCGAAACAGATGCGGCACGGTTGAATTACATTCCCAAGAGTCACCGCAGCGATTTCATCAGCATCCATCCGATCAAGGCCCAGGATAACCCGCAATCCTGCAAGCGCTGTCACGATCAGAAATACTGCAACGAATGCCACAGCCGCTTCCCGAAGGGGAGTCTGAGGATCAAGTCACATATGATGCTCGGGGCGGACGGGCAGGGATATTCGCCGGCAAATGCCTCTGAACACGCAACAGAAGCAAGGCGGAATCTGCAGTCGTGCGCATCGTGTCACCCGGAAGGGGATGTCTGCATCCAGTGCCATTCGAGCGGCAAGGTGCGTCCCCATCCGAAGAGCTGGAGAGCCGGGAACTTCCGCGAGCGGACCGACGGCAAGGTATGCCGCAAGTGCCATCTGCCGGGGACTTATTAATTTCAAGGCTATATCACGCAAGGAGGAAACAGCATGAGTAGAAAAGCATTCAAGTATTCTGCATTACTTGCATCTGTACTGTTGGCAGCGGCGCTCGGTGGCTGCGGTTCCGACAGCAGAGAATCGGGGGCGTCGCTGGACAGCGTTGCCAAGGTTGGCGATACTGCCTGTATTCAGTGCCACAGTGCCGTTACCGAAGCCCTGACGGGCGAAAGCATCGTTGCCCAGTACCAGCAGAACTCCCCCCACAACCAGGATGGCCTCGGCTGCGAGAGCTGTCACGGTGGCGGGGCCATGCACAACGGCGTCGGACCGATCCCGTATCCCGCTCCCGATGCGAACCGGTGCGCTGCCTGCCATGACGGCGTCACATCCTTTACGGTCGCCGGCGTGGCAACGGTTGCCCCGGCAACGAACGCCAACACGGAATTTGCTACCTCCAACCATGCCACCGGTACCCCGTCGCATACCACGACTGCTCTTTGTACGCGCTGCCACACCCATGAGACCGCAGTGCTCTCCAACCAGTCGGGCTATACCGGCGAACTGGCATCCGGGACTATTGGCGCCACAACCTACCCCGGCGTGCTGGATAATGCCGCCTATGGACCGCCTGTGGTAACTACGGGCTACACCGCTTTCAAGTGCGAAACCTGCCATCAGCATGGCGCAGGCTTGCGCGGCATAAAGGCCCGCGACATCGCCGGCAATATCGTGCTCTGGAACCCGAGCAAGAGCGGCAGGACCGACCAGTTCAACCTCTGTACCAGCTGCCACAACCTGTACAACTACAACCAGACCAGGGTAATCGCCTCGAACACTGCCGCCTCAGGCACGCTGAAGTACGAGCACAACACCCGTTGGAACAGGACCCTTGTCAGCACCCACAAGGAAAAGACGATGGTAAATATGTTGACGCTGCCGTTCGCCAACATGACCTCCATGAACCCTGCTGACCACAGCAATACGCTGATCACCGGTTATGCCCTCCGCCTGACCAATACTACCGATGCCAGCTACAAAGGACCGTGCTTCGACTGTCACGGCCACGAGTCCAAGACCAACACCGGCGGGTCGGCGCCTGCAGCTGCCAGTTCCACGATTCACACGGACTGGGCTCAGTCGGGCCATGCCGGTGGGCTGCTGACCGCCAAGTATACCGCAGGAGCGGGTAACCTGAGGACTGCGGCAGAGTTGGATGCGGTTACTGCCGCTTATGTCGACACCAACACCAACTCCTGGAGCCATTACAACTGGGACGACAACTCCACCCGCGGCGATTGCCAGATGTGCCATACCGCAACCGGTATCTCCAACTACCTGGTGAACCAGACCACCGACCTTACGGGGTATGTGGCAACCAGCTCGTCGTCGCCCAACACCTATAGCCACCTGGCTTCTTGGAATGCCACCGGCGGATCAAACCGGCAGAATGAGCTCCTCTACTGCTGGGGCTGCCATAAGGATGCCGGTACGGGCGCTCTGCGCAATACCAGCCAGGCCATCCTCTCCTTCACTCTGAACAGCCAGCCCATTATCATTGCCGGCACCGGCAAGTCCACTGCCTGCGTGGTCTGCCATGGCGGACGTGGCAGCGCCACAGCAGCTGCAATTGGTGGTCGTAGCTCTCGATTCAATGGGCATCATGCACCGACAGCCGGGGTACTCTACAGCGCCCAGACCCACATCGGTTATGAATATGCCGGTCTGAGCTACGCAAACCCGAGCTTCTTTGCCCACGACAAGATCGGCCTGAATGCCGATGGCGCCTGCGCATCCTGTCATATGGCTCCGGCAGTCTCTGATGGCAAGCCGAGCCATACCTTCGCATCGGTTACCTTGACCGGTACAACCATAACCGCCATCAACAACCAGGCTCTCTGCAATACCTGCCATACTCCGGGTGGTCAGTATGAAATGACACCGACAAAACTTGAGGAAGAGAAGGCCGGGTATACCCAGGCCTCCACCATCCTGAACAACTATGTGTCTAACCTTGCCGGTTATCTCAACTACCTCGGCTATGCAATCACCTCGTCCAACTACAACAACCAGGTGCCTGCACAGCCGGTATCCGACAACGACTACGGCGCATACCAGAACGGCAAACTTATCGGCGATGAGCCCTGCGCCTATGTGCACAACCGTTACTATGCCAAGCGGTTGGTCTTCGACTCCATCGACTGGATGGACAACGGTGTGCTGAACGGCACCATATCCATCGATGCGACCACCTACCCTGATGCAGCACTCTGGTTCGGCGCACCTGCCGGAACCACCGGGGCCTATACGGCATCGCGTCCTTAGTCTACGAGATGTAATGCCTCTAACCGCCGGGCTCCCTTGGGAGCCCGGCTTTTTCATTCGTGCGCCGGTTCGTAGGTCACCCGGTTAAGGGTCGTAACAACTTGATGCATTCATGAGAGCCTCTTCTCAAAAATTTGGATCGCCGGCGTCATTCATCCTTTATTCCCTGTTGGTGCACCTGGTTGTTAGCATGGGCATGGGATGGTTCGATCCGTTTGCCTTCCGTGCGCCGGTTCCGCTCCTGCCCGCGATCAGTGCCGACCTCCTGGCTGAGGTCCCTGTTGTTCCTGCGGGGAAAGCGGGGGGCATGACGGACGCCCGCCATGCCAGAGCACTGGTTGGTGCTGGATTTCGGGGCAATACGCCGAGTGCCGCTGAGTCGAAACCCGGCAGCCTCCTCGCTACTCCCGCAATACATGAGGTCGCACCGCTTCCGGAAAGTGCCCCCCATCCCGTGATGGACCCGGAACCAGAGGTTGCCTGCGATACGAAGAAGCCACCGTCCTCTCCGGAAAACCGGACCGATCCTGCTCGTCCCCCTGCCGTTGCCGGGTCTGCTGCCGTTTTGCCACAGAAGTCAATACGTCGGGGTGACGAGTTTGTGCCGCTGGCCCGTGAAAAGCTCACCTACAGGATCATTCTCTACGGCGTGCCGGTCGGCACGGCGGTGATGGACGCGACAAACCGCAACGGCGAGGTACGGATCTCGACCCGGATCACCTCCAATCCCTTCATCTCCGGCATCTATCCGGTGGATGTCTCTGTCGATACCCGGCTGATCAAGGGAAACTACCTGCTCACCAGGATCAGACAGCACGAAGGCGAGTTTACCGGTGACAGCGGTTTTACGTTGATGTTGCGGGAGAAGAACGCCTTCTGGGTTGACCGCCTGCACAATCGCTATGCCAACCATCCGCTTCCCCGGGATGACGTGATGGATCTGGTTTCTGGCTTCTACTACCTGCGCAGCCAGCCGTTGGCGGTGGGCAAGCAGGTGTTGCTGCACCTCTTTGACAGTAAAGAATATGCGGCGACGAGCGTTGATATCCTCCGGCGTGAGCAGCTCCATCTGCGTGGTTTTCGCGAGGTTGATACACTGGTGGTTCATCCGTTGCTGAAAACGGCCGGTTTTTTCCGCCGGACCGGAGATATCCTTATCTGGCTGACAGACGACCTGTACCGGGTGCCGGTCCGGATGGAGACTTCTATCGCGCTCGGTCGTGTCACTGCGGAACTTGTTTCGGCAGAAGGAGAACGGGAAGGGGGGGAGAAAATCCCTTCGTATGTCGAGGTTCGGGCTGGGGAATAACGATTATTCGCACGGAATGGCGCGGAACGAGACTGCGACGTGCATTATCCTCGTGGAGGATATCTCCGGGGATGCGGGATTGCGGGTCTTTTAACGGAAGATACCGGAGGGTGCGCTATTTCTCGCCTACATAGACCGTGGCGATGCCGAAGGTGAGGTCATGGTGGGTGACGTTGCGGAAGCCGGCAGTCGCCATCAGCCCCTTGAATGCATCGCGGGAGGGGAACTCCAGCACCGAATCGGGGAGGTACTGATAGGCGCTCTTCCGGGAAAATAGGCCGCCGATACGGGGGAGTACCGTGAGGAAGTAGAAGCGGTAGAGCCGCTCGAACAGGGGCGAGGCAGGCATGGAGAATTCGAGGATTACTGCCCTGCCTCCCGGTTTCAGGACGCGGTGCATCTCCTTGAGCCCCTGGGGGCGATCTACCACGTTGCGGATGCCAAAGGCGATGGTGATGCTGTCGAAGCGACCATCGGCAAACGGGAGAGCCTCGCAGGGGGCGATCTCGAAGCTGATCCGGCCGGCATAGGGTGATGATGCAACCTTCTGTCTGCCGATTTCCACCATCTCGCGGCTTACGTCCGCCCCGACGATGGTAATGTCGGCGCTCTTCTGCCGGGCGATTTCCAGGGCAACGTCGCCGGTGCCGGTGGCGATGTCGAGCACTTCACCCCTGGGGGTGGTTTTTATCTTGCTCACCGCAAAACGTCGCCAGCGACGATCAATCCCCAGCGACAGTACGCGGTTCAGAAAGTCGTAGCGCGGCGCGATGGCGTCGAACATGTCGCGGATCCGCTCTCCTTTTTCCGTTAGCCTGTACATCAATTTAACCTACCCTTCGAAATGGAAGCATGCTACATTTTGCTGCGGCGGCGTCATGCTCCAGTCGGCACCGCCAGACGTTATTAGCACAATCGACCCGACCGCACCAGCAAAAATATCCTCTGCTGGCGTGTTGATCCTCCGGGTGATGCTGCAACGGTAAGGAAACGGGATGCCCTACATCCGCCCCCAGGACATAATCGACATCATCATCATGACGGTCCTTGTTTACCAGCTGTACAGCTGGTTCAAGAACACCAAGGCCTTCCAGATCGTTCTCGGTCTTGGTTTTCTGGGGCTCCTCTATGTGGTGACGAGAAACCTCGGCCTCTTCATGACCAGCTGGATCCTGCAGGAACTGGGAACGGTTATCTTCATTGTCATCATCGTCATCTTCCAGACCGAGATCCGCCAGGCGCTCTATCGATTCAGTCTGCTGCGCAATTTTTTCGGCCGTCAGGAAACCACGCAGCAGGTCGATCTCATCGAGCTGGCCAATGCCGTCTTCTCTCTTGCTGCGGAGCGGACCGGTGCCATCATCGTTTTCCAGCGGAGGGAGCCGCTCGACGAATATCTCCTGAACGGTGTTCCCCTTGATGGCGTAATCAGCAGCCAGCTCATCGGCTCGATCTTCCGTGACGGTACGCCGCTGCACGATGGTGCCGTGGTCATCAGGGAAGGGCGGATCTCCCAGGCTTCCTGCCATTTGCCACTTTCCCTGAACAGTGATCTGCCACGATATCTCGGTACGCGGCACCGTGCAGGTCTCGGCCTTACCGAGCGATCCGATGCTCTGGTGGTCATAGTCTCCGAAGAGCGGGGCGAGGTTTCTCTGGCCATGTCCGGTGAACTCGAACGGGTAGAAACACCTGAGCTCTTAGCAGAACGTCTGCATGAACTCCTGGTGGCGGTAACCCCGGTCATGGAAAAGCTGTCGCTACGAGACCGCCTGCTTCGCAATTTCTGGCCCAAGTTGCTCATATTCTCTCTGGTGGTGGTCAGCTGGCTGATCATCACGGTGAAGCAGGGGGGCGTGGTCACGGTCACCGCTCCGCTCAAGTTTCACAACCTTCCTGACGAAGTAATATTGGTACGGAGCGTCCCAGAAGAGGTTGAGGTGCAGCTGAATGTCTTCTCCAGCCTGGTTTCCTCACCCAAGCAGCTCGACATCGTAGCCGACATCAATCTGGCCAAGGTCAAGGATGGCACCTGTACCCTGCCGATCCGGACCGACGATTTCCAGTTACCACTGGGGGTGATCGTGACCGGTGTCAACCCCTCGACGGTGAAAGTTACCACCGACCGGAAGATCCGGAAGCAGCTCAGGGTCAAGGTCAAGACCATCGGGCGGCTGCCCGGACGGGAAAAGCTCCGCAAAATAACAGCAGATCCGTTGACGGTAGTGGCCGAAGGACCGGCATCGGTTCTCGACCGGCTCGAAGAGGTAGAGACGGAAGCCCTTGATCTGTCGGGAATTCGCCAGAGCTCAACGCTGGAGAGACCAGTGCAGCGACCTGCACCGCTGGTCAGGATCCTTTATGATGGCCAGGTGAAAGTAGGCGTAATTACTAAGTAATGTTAACTTTAGGCGTTAAGAGGCTTGACAAGTGAGGCTAGTTGTTATATTAATGTTTGGCCTCTTGAAAATTAATAAAACAAGAAGGAGGGAGCATGCGGAACTGTCTACGAGTCATGGTACTCGGTATATGTCTGGCTGTAATTCCTTCTCTGTCATTTGCAGCGAAAACACATAAAGTCAAGCGGAACGATACCCTCTATTCCCTTGCCCGCAAATATAATGTCTCCGTTCATGATCTGAAGCGCGCGAACAACCTGGTGAGCGCCCAGGTCAAAAAAGGCGACACCCTGGTCATCCCCCTCAAACGTCCCACACGCGTCGCCGATGCCGATGCCGAAAATACCAAGCCCACTGTCTATAAAGTAAAGCGCAGCGAAACATTGGCCAGGATCGCCAAGAAGACCGGTGTGTCGGTGAAGGAGCTCAAGCGCCTCAACCACCTTGCCGGCAAACGGGTCAAGGCCGGACAGGTCCTGGCGTTGCGAGAAGAGGAGCAGCCGGTAGCGGATGCCCAACCCAAGACGTCCAAGCGGTATTCGCTGCGGTACGCAGATCTGTTCAGTGAGAAGGATTACGAACAGAGCCTGGCGGATCTCGGTGAGCCCGATCCGAGCCGGCCTGGCGAGCAGAAGCAGGACGAGGCCAAGGGGGACGGTGTCAAGCAGCTCAAGAGCGCAGCCTATGGTTTCCTCGGCACCAGGTATCGTTTTGGCGGCAACTCGCGCAATGGCCTCGACTGTTCTGCATTCGTGCAGAAGGTGTTCCGTGAACTTGATGTATCTTTGCCCCGCAGTGCCCGTGAGCAGTTCGAGGTCGGCAGCGAAGTTACTCCGGGTGACCTGCAGAAAGGCGACCTGGTTTTCTTCCGCACCTATGCATCGTTTCCGTCGCATGTGGGAATCTACCTCGGCAATAACCGGATGATTCACGCCTCCTCCCGTGACCGGCGGGTTGTCATCTCCACTCTGAATACCCAGTATTATCGCGCCCGCTTCATTGGTGCCAAGCGAATTGCCAAGATCAATCCCGATGTGTTCAAGTTCGATGACTTGCTGCTCGGCATCGAGGAAGAATCGCCGAATGACGTGGACAATAATGATACCCTGGGGATTTCGCTCAATAACTGATGTTGCCCGTCACTGTTTCCAAAATCCGGCCTTTGAAGGCCGGATTTTTTTTTGATGGCACATGCTGTCGATTACGCGACCCGCAATTTTGCCGGGAGGATCATCATGTCTCCATTACTGGTTACCGCTGCCATCATTCAGCTGAACGGGAAAATCCTCTTGACGCAACGCCGTCCCGATGCTCCCTACCCCGATTACTGGGAGTTCCCCGGCGGCAAACTGGAGCCCGACGAGGACCCGCGGGATTGTATCGTGCGCGAACTGAGGGAGGAATTGGGGATCACCATCGAGGTGCGGCATATCTTTGATGTGATCTATTACCGGTATCCGGAACGGACCGTGCTGGTCATGGCCTACAGGTGCGACTGGTGTTCCGGCGACATCGTCGACCTGGAGGTGGCTGCCCACGCCTGGGTCTCGGCCGGAGACCTGGCTGCTTACCGGCTCCTGCCGGCAGATTTGCCGCTGGCGGCACGGTTGACACGGGAAGAGGACAATGCGGATCTGGCTCGCCTATAAGGCACACGCGGAAGGGGCTGGAGATCCGTTCACATCGCTCTTGCCGGTCGGACTTATCTCCATCCAGGGCATGCTCCGGGATGCCGGGTATGATGCGCGGCTCGTCAACCTGTCTCGCCTGGGGCACGAAGAGATCGTCTCTCTGTTGAAAGCCGATCAACCTGCAATCGTCGGGTTATCCCAGTTTACCCACAATCGCCACGAGACCATCGCCTGTGCACGGCTTGTCAAAAAGCTGGTTCCCGGATGCTTCGTCGTGCTCGGCGGTCCCCATGCCACGCACCGTTGCTGGGAAATCCTGGATTCAGCCCCGGAAGTGGATGCGATTGTCGTGGGAGAAGGGGAGTCTGCCATGCTCGATCTGGTGCGTTGCGTGTCCGGCGGTTCCGAAGGCATGGAACGTCTGGCAGGCATTGCATTCCGTCAGGGCAACGCGGTGCTGACAACCCCTGAACGATCGGCCCTGGTCGATATCAATACTATTACTCTGAATCCCGCGTATCTGGACGATGCCGTGGGAGTCGATCCTCGCCGGCAGCTGGAATTCATTGTGACTTCCCGCGGCTGCCCCGGCAGGTGCCGTTTCTGTTCCTCCCCCCATTTCTGGGGGAAAAGGCTCCGCTTTCGTTCTCCCGATGCCATCATTGCCGAGATCCGCACCCTGCGGGACCGGTATGGCCTCATCTACTTCTCCATCCGGGACGACACGTTCACGGCAGACCGCCACCGGGTGCGGGAGTTTTGCCGGATGCTCCTTGAGGAGCGGCTGTTCATCCTCTGGAACTGTCAATCCAGGGTCAACGCGGTTGATCCGGAGATGCTCGGCTGGATGAAACGGGCTGGGTGCGAATGCATTCAGTTCGGTATCGAATCGGGTTCCCCGCGGATGCTTTCGGCCCTGGGGAAACAGATCACGCCCGAGCAGGTGAGAGGAGCGGCCCGGTCGGTTCGCCAGGTCGGGATGAACCTGTCGGTCTACCTGATCTCCGGCATACCCGGAGAAGAAGAAACGGACCTGCAGGAAACCATTGGACTCATAAGCGAGATCCGGCCCCATGACGGCCAGGTCTCGCCGCTGGTCTATTATCCCGGCACGGCGCTGTTCGCTGATGCCGTAAACAAAGGGCTGGTTGCCGCGGATCTGTTCGAGCGAGAGCAGGGTGATGCCTGCCTGGTGCGGCACGACCGCTTCCCTGATCGTTCTGCCCGACAGCAGCTTGCCGCGCTCTCCCGGAGCGGTGAGCAGAGCGGATATGTACGGAGCGATTTTGCGCGGCAGAAGGAGATGCTCGGGTATTGTCATGCAACGAACCTTCTGGCCGGAGAGTTTTTCGACAGAACGGGCAAGCATGGGTTGGCTGAGAGGGAATACCGCGAGATCGTCTCCCTGGAGCCGGACAATCCCTGGGGGTGGCTTGCCTTGGGAGAGTTCTACGGACAGGCGGGACGGCTGGCGCAGGCTCGGCAAGCTTTTGTGCAGCTCTGCCGGACGGTGCCGAACCATGCTCCTGGCTATAGTGCCTTGGGGGAGATCTTCAGGTTGGAGGGAAACGAACGCGAAGCGATACGGCAGTTCAGCCTCGCATCGGAACTGGACCCGTTTGACGAGGCCGCACGTGCTGCCATTGCAAACGGGTGAGACTGCACGAAGTATGGCGAGATTACGGCAGAGTGAAAAAAAAGGCGAAACCCGTTGGTTTCGCCTTTTGACATGAAGCTGTGCAGAGCCGCTTATTTCTCGGCGATCCTCAGCCCAGGTGCGAAGATGATCTTGTCGAAGGTACGGTTCAAGGTCTTGCTCTGGAAATTGACCATCGGCGGTGAATCGGGGAATTCTACAGTGTCACCGACCTTTACTTTGGTTTCCATGACGGCAACCCAGAGTTTCTGGCCTTTTTCTTCCACTTCAACATAGGTGTAACCAGCGGAGTTCATGGTGTTGACGACCTTGCCTTTGTGGCCGGCCCCGGCAGGGATCTCTATCTTCTGGATTCCAGCATGGGGGTTACCCGCGTGGGTCGCATCTTGCGGCATTTGCTGCTGCTGGCCAGGTGCACCAGCCGGTGCTGCTGCTTTGGGGGCTTCTTCCTTTTTGGTGCAGCCGAAGGCTGCCAGAGCTGCTACTGCGAGTACGACAACGAACTGTTTTTTCACCTGTAACCTCCTGTGGGGGATTATTGACCGTTTGCCAAAATATCACAGCTGGCAAATTAAGTACAATAGAAAAATCCTACTGGCCGACGATGACTTCGCCGGTATCAGTGACCAATCGGGCCGGGAGTTCGAAGATGCGGCGAAAGATTTCAAAGACCCCTTTGGTCATCGCCTTCACGGGAATTGCATTGACCGACGGATCATCCAGCTTCCCTTTTGCCTCAAAATAGGCGGTGATCAGGCTGCGGTCCTTGCCGGTCAGAATCCAGCCGACGATGGGGATCCTGCTGACGACCTTGTCGATGGTCTGCAGTGGTTTTGCCCCGATCGTGGCATTGATCTCGTTTTTGGCCAGGTTGACGGAGCCGATTGCCGTCAGGTTGATGGCATCGCTGTCCACGTACAGATCATTGGTGGAGATGATCCCGTCCTTGATGGCAAAGGAGCCGGTAATTTCGTTGAAGGGCATACCGCCGGAAACCATGTCCGGTAGTTGAAACTTGAGGAGCTGGGAGACGTTCAGGATCGAAAAGATCTTGGAGAGCGTAGCAAAACGCCGTAACGAACCTTCCTCGACCCGGAGACGGGCAGATCCCAGTGCGGTGCGCTTGATGTCGGCGCTGGTCTCGCCTTTTGCGGTCAGCTCTCCCTGCAGGAAAACGGTCCCTTTGACCTCCTGTTTCTTTATGTCCAATGCGTGCAGAAGACGTTCGGCCGATGCGTTTTCCAGCTTGTAGCTGGTCTGCAGGCGACGTTCGGTGCCCGATGTCCCCAGGTCGATCCGCGCTGTTCCGCTCAGTTTCCCCCCTGCCAGCGACGCTTCCAGGGGCTGGAGGTAGAGGATCTTGTTCTCGAGCATGACCACGCCCTTCAACTGCTCGAACGGGATATTGCGGACCGTGCCGGTATCGGCCCTGACCGTGGCCTTGAGGGTGACCTGCGGCGAAGGGCCGGGTGACGGTTTTTCCTGCTCCAGACCGGTTAACAGCAGCAGGTCCTCCACTACCAGCCGTGGCGCCAGGAGCGTGAGGTCGAGACTCGGGTTGTCAAGGTCATGTACGGTCCCTTTCACGGTCAGGATGGTGTTGTTCACCTGGCCGGAGAGCCCTGCTATCTGCAGGGAATTGTCTTTCAGGGTGATGTTGCCTGCCAGCCGGGCGATCTTGAAACCTGCCTGCGGCACCTGGAGTCCCAAGTCGGCGGGGTCCAGGAGCGGGGTGCTGAAGCTGAGCCTTATGGTCGGCTTGGTGAATCCCGCAAGGCTGCCCCTCCCCTGGATCGTGGAACTGCCCAGCTTGGCGCTCAGATGAGAACTCTCCAGGGTCGTCCCCTTGAAGGTCACGGTACCGTTGATGGCGCTGACCGTCTTGATCTTCTCCGTGGGTTTGAAGGAGAATCCGGAAAGGGAGACGGTCCCTTTCCAGCCCAGGTCTGCCGGACTGCCGCTCGGCGATTCCCCCTGCAGCGATGCCTGGATAAGGCCGGAGGTCTGGTAACGGGAGGCCTGGGGGAGCATGGCGGCAATATCTTGCGCTGCGAAGCGGTTGGTTCTGATGTTGATCCCGAGCCACTGCTTTTTGCCGTACAGATAGTCGGCACTGAGGGAAAATGCCAGGGGGGCAAGGTTGTAACGCAGCGAGGTCAGCTTCATCTCGTCTTTGCTAATCGATCCCTGGAAGCTCAAGGAATTCGCCCGGCCTGCCGGTTTCTTTATGACGTCGGGGTAACTGTATGCGGCAGCGCTCAGGTCCCATTCGCCAGAGATGCCGTAGCCGGATGTCGGTCCATTGCCGGACAGTTTCAGGGTGGAGTCACCGATGAAGGCGAGTTTCTTACCCCAGTCCCGGCCCATGAGCCAGGCAATTTCCGGCTGGTTTGGCTTCATGGTCATGGTGAAGGGATACGTGCAGGGGGGCTGGGGATTATACAGCTCGGTGATCCTACCCTCCAGAGCAAATGGGGAACTGCCGAACCGGGCGGTCATGCCGCTTAAGATGAAGTCTTCCCCCTTCATCGCCAGCCCCCCCTTGATGTCGCTGAACAGCGGAACATTGGGGCCGAAGGTCATGATCCCCCGTTCGACGCGGCCACGGATATAGAGAACCTTGTAGTTGTCGCCGACCCCCATATTGGCGATCTGGCTGACACGTCCTTCAAGGCGTCCCTCATCCAGCCGGTAGGTGCCGCCGATGATGTGCTGCTCGATGAAATCCGCCGTATCCTTGACGATGATCCCGTAAGGGACATAACCGCGGAACTCTTCCAGCCGGAATGGCGCGGTGGTGGCATTGGCGACGATCCGCGGGTCCTTGGTGTTGATGTCAAGGATGTCGCAACTTCCCTTGACCTTGAGGGTATCGACCTTGAGGTTGAGTGATTTCACCATGACCGCAGAAGGGGTCCGTTCCAGGGAATAGCTGAGGTTGACCGTCTGGGGGGTCAGGATACTGTGAAAAACCTGCGGGTAGGAAAAGCGGAGACCGTCGATCCTGACCTCGCCGGCAGTGGTGAACGAGGAGGGTGTTCCCTTGAGGTCGATATCCAGGTCGAATCGGCCAGTCACCTGTTCAAAGGGGACATACGTGCGGTAATACGGCCAGTAGAATTCCGGGTTGAGCCCTTTGGCAATGATCTTCACGTTCAGGTCGACGGCCGACCAGGGCTGGCCCTCTTTGGGCAACCGGATCGTCCCCCCGAAGGTAAGCGGGGTTTTCCGGTTGTTTTCCGCCAGATCGGTGGTCAGTTTGAACTTTGCCTTTTTCCCCCGCTTCAGATGATCCAGGTACAGGTCGGTGTTGTTCATCACCATGGTTATGGGCTGGGGAGAGATGGCCTGGTCGGTGAGGCGGATCGTGCCACCGTCCAGCCAGATATCCCGAATGCCGGGAGAGATGCTTTCTTCCTTTCGAGTTTCCAGCAGATCGCTGATGTTGAAGCTGCCGTCTTTATAGCGCACCAGGGAGACCGTCGGGCTTTTCAGGGAAATCTCCTTCAGAACGACCTTTTTTTCGAGCAGGTGCAGCAAGGAGAGTTTGAAGTCGATCCGTTCCGCAGAGAGGAAATCGCTGGAGCCATCCTTTTCCTTCACCACGACCTGCTTGAATGAAAAGGCCGGCCCCCGGCGTAGCGTGAATTCTCCAGTGCTATAGACTACCGGGCGGTTGAGGGCTTTTTGCAGTTCATCAATGATCTGGGTCTTGTAGGTGTCGAGATGAAGGAGCCGGATTGCGGCATAGGTGCCAAAGGTGCCCACAAGGGCGGCAATGGCAAGCAGGATCAGGCCGGTAACGATGAAAGTGCGGGATTTTTTCATAAATTCAGGTAATGTTTAATACGGGTGGTGTGGGCTGTGTAGAGCCTCGGTGAGGTTCGGCAGCCTGCCGGTGTCGCAGGTGGAGCCATATCCGGGGAGTGCAGCCGGATCGGAGAAGCCTGGCTTACGGTTCGTCCTGCTTGCTCTGGTGGCTTTTGATGAAATTGAACAGCTCGTCCATGACTTTGCCGCTGTCACCGGTATTGTGGGCCATGATGTTGCGGAGATGGATGAAAGAGTCGGTGCTCATCTTGATGAATTTGAGTGCGGCACCGTCCGCTCCGGAGCGGATGACCACGCCCTTGAGATTGACCGGGATCTGCGGCGTGACGCCGGTAAGGTAGATCGTGACGTCAACCTCTTCGTCCTGCGGGATAGTCTCTGCCAGCTTGACGAACATTCCCTGCAGACTGAGATTTTCCACTTCCCCCTTGTAACTTTTGTCGGTCCACTTTATGACACTCCCGACATTGAAAGGGATGCGGGAAAAATTGCGCTTTTCCATTGCTGCGCCTCCTGGAGATGGCAGGGATGATGGGTGATTCTACGGCAATTCGGTTGCATACGCAAGGGTACCTTTTGAATGAACCATATTATCGGAAAATGTCAAGCCTGACGGAGGGTTGCGGTCGCGATTCCATGGCAATCCCGGTCGGGGCGCTCTCGCGGAGGTGTGGGCCTGACCCGTAGCGCGAGGGAGTGCGGCTGGAGGAGCCGGGTGCGTTCCCGCGAAGAAGTCGCTCCTCCCCCCTTGAAATTCTTCCGACCAGCTGCTATATTTTATTAGCACTCTAGGGTACGGAGTGCTAATGTCTGATTGAAATGCCGAGAGCAGGGAGGAACCAACGATGACCATGGCATTGCCGGTTGTTGCCGATAGTCTTTCACTCTATTTTGCAGAGATCAAGAAGTTTCCCGTCCTCTCCCCGGAAGAGGAGCACGAGTTGGCGGTCCGTTTCTACCGTGACAAGGATATCGAGGCTGCCCACCGGCTGATTACCGCCAATCTCCGGTTCGTGGTGAAGATTGCCGCCGAGTATCGCGCCTATGGGATGAAGATGCTCGACCTGATCCAGGAAGGGAATGTGGGTCTGATGATGGCGGTCAGGAAGTTCAACCCCCACCGGGGGATCCGTCTCATCTCCTACGCGGTCTGGTGGATCAGGGCCTACATCCAGAACTATATCATCTCCAGCTGGAGCCTGTTGAAGATCGGGACGACCCAGGCCCAGAAGAAGCTCTTTTTCAAGCTGAGCCAGGCCAAGAACGCCATCATGGAGTTGATGGGCCATGACGACACCCGAGCCACCGCAGAGGCCTTGGATGTGAAAGAAACTGAGATCATCGAGATGGACCAGCGGATGCGAGGGGAATTCTCCCTGGATGCGGTGATCGGGGATGATGACGGCTCGACCCTCCTCGACGGGCTGGCCGACGAGCGGCTCAACCAGGAAGAAGTCCTTGCGGATCTGCAAGAGAACCGCCTCCTGCAGCGGCAGATCGGCCATGCAGTTGCAGGTCTCAACGACAAGGAGCGCTTCATCATCGAAAAACGGGTAACCGCCGATGACCCGCTGACCCTGCAGGAGATCGCCGATCATTTCGCCATCTCCCGCGAACGGGTCCGCCAGATCGAGGAAGGTGCACTCAAGAAGATCAAGAAGGTGCTGCTGCCGCTCATGGCAGAGCCCGCCGGTGCTTGAGGCGCTGCCGGCCTGCAGCTTGTGACCGAGAGGGGCGGTTGTTGAAAAACAGCCATCTCGCCGCCGTCCTCGAAAGCCTCCGTGTGCGGCGTAGCGCTGCTACGCCTCCGTGGGGCTTTCTGTGGGTGCGACGATCTGACTATTTTTAAACAACCTGGGTTTTCTACAACTTGAGGGGGGTGTATGCCCCTCTTTTTTTATTCCCGCGCGGGTGACCGGGCGGCACAACATCTCCCTTTGACAGGTGGCTCCATGCTCTCCAAGCAACAGGAAGAACGTTACGCGCGGCATCTCATGCTCGATCAGGTGGGGATTGCCGGCCAGGAACGGCTTCTCGCCGGTCGGGTATTGGTGATCGGTGCCGGCGGCCTCGGCTCGCCAGTGGCGCTCTACCTGGCCGCAGCCGGGGTCGGCACCATCGGTATCGCAGATCCCGATCAGGTGGAGCTCTCCAACCTGCAGCGGCAGATCCTGCATCATGTCACCGACCTGGGGCGGCCCAAGGTTGAGTCGGCCGGGGAGAAGCTTCTGGCCGTCAATCCGGAGCTGACGATTCGCCCCTACCGGTTGCGGGTCACTGCCGATACCCTCACCGATCTCCTCGGCGAGTATGACTTTGTGGTCGACTGCACCGACAACTTCGCTGCCAAGTTTCTCATCAACGATGCTTGTGTCACAAGCGGCACCCCATTTTCCCATGGCGGCATTCTCCGATTCGACGGCCAGACCATGACCGTTCAGCCGGGCAGTTCCGCCTGTTACCGCTGCATCTTCCCCGACATGCCCGACGAGCATACCGCAGTCGCCTGTTCCCGGGCGGGCGTCTTCGGGGTTTTGCCGGCAGTCATCGGCTCGATCCAGGCCACCGAGGTGCTCAAACACCTGCTCGGCAAGGGGGATCTGCTGTACGACCGTCTCCTGACCTACAATGCCTTGCGCATGGTTTTCCGCGAGATTCCAGTTCGTCGAAGTGCCACCTGCCCCGTGTGCGGCACGCAGCCCGGCATCCGCGACCTGTCGGGCCTTAAGGGGTAATGGGTGTGGTTGCATTTTCTCTGTCGCGTGGTATTAGGTTATTGCATCGGTAACGGCAGCAGAGGCATCGGGAAACGGCAGCGGGATTCCCACCCCTTCCTCCTTCTGCCCACTCGACTCAACTTCAAACTGCAAAGGAGATACGACAGATGACGTACACTGCCAAGGATTATGGAAAGCTGATCGGCATGCCCGGTTTCGGCGAGACGCTGCTGAAGAATCATTTCACCCTCTATCAGGGGTATGTGGCGAACACCAACAAGGTGCTTGAAGCCCTTGACGGGCTGCTCAAGGCCGACAAGGCCGCAACCCCCGAGTTTGCCGAGCTCAAGCGCCGCCTCGGCTGGGAGTTCAACGGCATGCGGTTGCACGAACTCTATTTCGAGAACCTGGGAGGGGCTGCTCCGCTCGACCAGAATGGTGCCCTGGCCAAAAAGATGGCCGACAGCTTCGGCAGCGTGGCTGCCTGGGAAAAGGATTTCCGTGCCACCGGCGCCATGCGGGGCATCGGCTGGGTGGTTCTCTACCAGGACCTGACCAACGGCAATCTGATCAATTTTTGGATCAATGAGCACGACGTGGCAAATGCCGCCGGCTGCCAGCCGATCCTGATCATGGACGTATTCGAGCATGCCTTCATGCTGGATTATGGTCTGAAGCGGGCGGATTACATCGAGTCCTTCTTCAAGAACATCGACTGGAAAGCGGCAGAGGCGCGGCTGAAGTAGCCCCGGCAACGGTGTTGCTGTAATTTCCCGAGGCGGGGCCGCTATGCCCCGCCTTTTTTGTCATACTTCTCCGTGGAGTTCCGCTGCATGGCAGACAACGATCTGAACAGGCTCACCATCGATAAACGGGCGTCCGCATTCACCCCTGGCCGGCGTCGGCGAAAGCGCTGGCTGATCATCGGACTTCTCGTCCTTCTTATGGCGGGGGCGGGCATTCGCTGGCTGCTGCTGTCGACGGTGACGGTGGAAACCGGTACGGTTACCCTCATCTATCCTTCCCAGACCTTTACCCTGCTCAATGCCAGCGGCTACGTGGTTGCCCAGCGCAAGGCGGCGGTCGCGGCAAAGACCACCGGCCAGCTGGAGTGGCTCGGGGTGCAGGAGGGGAGCAAGGTAACGGCGGGTCAGATCATCGCACGCCTGGAGAACCGTGACGTGACAGCCTCCCGCAACCAGGCCGCAGCCGGTCTGGTCACGGCCCGGGCCAACCTGGAGGAGGCCGGGGCCGAACGGCTCGATGCGGAGCGTTCGTTCAAGCGGATGCAGGAGCTGGTTGCATCGGGGATCGTTGCCCAGTCCGATTACGATGCGGCTGAGGCAAGGCTCAAGCGCGCCAGGGCGGCCGAGGCAGGGATGGCATCGGCAGTCAAGGGTGCCGGGGCTGCCCTGTCCGGGGCCGATGCCGCTCTCGACTACACCCTGATCCGCGCTCCGTTCGATGCCGTGGTGCTGACCAAGAACGCCGATGTGGGAGATATCATCACCCCGATCGGCGCGGCAGCCAATGCCAAGGCCGCAGTGGTGACCATCGCCGACCTGGGGTCGCTGCAGGTGGAGGCGGATGTTTCCGAGTCGAACCTGGCCAAGGTCAACGTGGGGCAGCCCTGCGAGGTCCAGCTGGATGCCCTCCCCGATGTCAGGTTTCGCGGCGTGCTGCAGACCATCGTCCCGACCGCAGACCGGAGCAAGGCGAGTGTGATGGTCAAGGTCAGATTCGTTGACCGGGATGCGCGGGTCCTGCCGGAGATGAGCGCCAAGGTCGCCTTTCTGGAGCGGGAGGAAACCCTGGCCGAGAAGCGGCCGAAAACGGCTGTGATCCCGGCGGCGGTTGCCGAACGAAACGGCGCCAAGCTGCTCTATGTGGTGAAGGATGGCAGAGTAAGGGGGGTGCCGGTCACCCTCGGCCCCAGGATCGGCGATCTAGTGGAGGTGACAAGCGGCGTCAAGGCGGGTGAAACGGTGGTGACCAAGCCTTTGGACCGGCTCAGGGACGGGATGAAGGTCAAGCTGGCCGAGAAGAGATAGCGCGGATTCCTGCCGTCTAGCGACGGAATCTGTCGAACCAGCGCCGTCCGGGTGTACGCGGCGGTTTGATGGAGACAGGGATCGGGTTGCCTTCGTCGTCCCTGCCGAAGAGGAACGGCTCGGCATGGCCGGCATCCAGTTCCAGAAGGCGTTTCACCCGCTTCCCCGTATCCGGGTGGGTCCGCAGCAGTGACGGCGCAGCGGTGCCCGCTCCTGGCTGGAAAAACTGCCGGGCGATCTGCTCGTTGCGTGTTTCGAGCTTGGCCAGCGCAGCGGCCAGCCCCTGGGGGTCGCCGGTCAGCCGGGCTGCCAGAAGGTCTGCATCGTATTCGCGGGTGCGGGACAGGGCAAGCTGGAGCAGGGTGCTGGCAAGGGGGGCCACTGCCATGAGGAAGATCGGAAACCAGGGGAGCGAGAACTGTCCCAGCAGATAGAGTGGCAGATTGATCAGGATGAGCAGCTGCCCGGCCATGGAGATGATGGAGGCCAGGTGGCTGGCCATGTCGGCGATCCCCATGACCCGAGTGTCGCGGCTGGCAATATGGCAGATTTCGTGGGCCATGACGCCGATCAGCTCGCGCAGGGTCAGGAGCCTGAGGACCCCGTCGCTGATGACGATGCTGCCGTTCTCTCCGTATCCGATGGAGAAGATGAGAGGCGAGTCATTGGCCATGTAGTGGAGCTGGGGGGGCTCCCGCAACCCGGCCCGGCCGGCCAGTTCCCCGGCGATGGCAAAGAGCTGCGGTGCCTGTTCCAGGGAGACGGGCTGGGCGCGATACATCTTGAGCACGATGAGCGGTGCATGGCGAGAGCCGACGGCGAGCGGTACCAGCAGCACCAAGCTCCAGATGATGCCGTAGCCGCCGGCGAAAAACCAGGCAAGGACCAGCACCAGGCCGACCATCAACAGGAGCAGGATGATCGACTGAAAAAGGTTCTGCAGCCGGTTCTTGATAAAGACTTTGCTATCCATATCTTCACGACCCTGATCGAATGACGGGACATGCCCGTTAGGCAATCTTAGCACAGAATCCCTGCTTCCGCAGTCGCACGGAAGACGATCATTTCGTGCCTTACGCGGGGAGAGGAGGGGCTCATGACCGACAGGATCCTGGTGGTTGACGATGAGGAGGCGATCCGTTCCCTGCTTGTCGATGCCCTGAGCTACGAAGGGTACGAGTGCGCCGAGGCCGACGGTGTAGAAAACGCTCTGGTGCGGCTTAACGAGCAGGAATACAGTCTGGTGATATCCGACATCATCATGTCGGGGGGGACTGGGCTGGAGCTTTTGCAGCGGATCAGGACCGGCTCTCCCGACACCTTTGTCATCATGCTCTCCGGGGTGGTCGATACGGAAACCGCCATCCACTGCATCCACCTAGGGGCAGTGGACTACCTGGTGAAGCCTTTCAGCAACGAACGTCTCAGCGTGACGGTTCGCAACGCCCTCAAGCAGCGCCGCCTGCTGCTCTCCCATCGCGCTTACGAGGAGGGGCTGAAACAGAAGGTCCGCGAGCAGACGGAGCAGATCCGGGAGGCGCTCCTGGAAAACGCCCGGGTCACCAAGGAGATGGAGATTGCCCGGGCCATCCAGGAGGCCCTGGTCCCCCGGCATTTCCCTCGGTGCGAGCGGCTCGAATTTGCCGCCACCTATCGTCCTGCCGGTTTCGTGGGGGGAGATTACTACGATTTCTTCCTGAGGGGTGACGGGCTCTTGGATGCGATCATTGCCGACGTTTCCGGCCACAATGTCGGTTCGGCCCTCCTGGTCGCCGAGATGCGAGGCGCCCTGCGGCGGCTCCATGCCTCGGGGCCGATCAGCTGCGCCGGGATCCTGAGCCTGCTCAACGAGGCGCTTCACGACGATCTGACACGGGTGGGGCTCCTGGTCAGCATGTTCTATCTCCGTTTCGACGAGCGGAGCCTGGTGCTGCACTACGCCAACGCCGGCCACAACCGCCAGCTGCTGCTTCATGGCAACGGCGTTGTGGAAGAACTGGATGCCGAGGGGATGATCCTCGGCGTCGTGCCACAGGTGGATTTCGAGGAAAAAGCGGTCGGGATCGCGCCGGGCGACCGCCTGCTCCTCTTTACCGACGGGATCAGCGAGGCGGAAAATGCGGAGGGTGAGCAGTTTGGAGCCCATCGGCTGGCAGCGGCGCTGCAGGAGAGCCGCATCGGTGACTCTCAACAGGCGCTTGCCCATCTGATCGCCTCGCTGGAGGAGTTCATCCAGGGGACGGCACTGCGCGACGATCTGGCGATGGTGGTGACGACGGTCCACTGACGAGCAGGGGGGGGGCGATGCAGGAGAGGGAGTATTCATGACCGATGAGCCGCTCGTCGAGATCGTCAACGTTGCCAAGTCCTATCGTCGCGGCAGCCAGGTCGTGCCGGTGTTGGAGGATATCACCTTCTCCATCGCTGCGGGGGAGTTCCTCGCCCTGATGGGGCCGTCCGGGTCAGGGAAAAGCACCCTGCTCAACCTGATCGCCGGCATCGACACCGTGGATTCCGGCACCATCACCATCGGCGGGGTGAACATCACCACCCTTGCCGAGACCGAGCTTGCCGCGTGGCGCGCGCTCCATGTTGGTTTTATCTTCCAGTTCTACAACCTGATGCCGGTCCTGACCGCTTTCGAGAACGTGGAGCTGCCGCTTCTGCTCACCAGGCTTTCCCGGCGCGACCGGCGAGAGCACGTCGCCACCGTGCTGGAACTGGTGGGCCTTGCCGACCGGATGGACCATTACCCCTCCCAGCTCTCGGGCGGCCAGCAGCAGCGCGTGGCCATTGCCCGGGCCATGGTGACCGACCCGACCATCCTGGTGGCCGATGAGCCGACCGGCGATCTGGACCGGGTTTCGGCAGGGGAGATCCTGTCGCTCATGGACCGGCTGGTGGCGGATTTCGGCAAGACCATCATCATGGTTACCCATGATCCGCGGGCCGCGGAGAAAGCACACCTGATCCGCCATCTGGAAAAGGGTGTATTGACGAACTCCTGACCATGTTCATCTTCAAGCTCATCATCCGCAACTGCTTTCGCCATCCCCTTCGCCTGCTGCTGACCATTGCCGGCGTGGCCGTGGCCGTCATCGCCTTCGGCCTGCTCAGGACCCTGGTGGAACTCTGGTATTTGGGGGCGGAGAGCTCGTCCTCCACCCGGCTGATCACACGCAACTCCATCTCGCTGGTCTTCTCCCTCCCGATCTCCTACAAAGAGAAAATCCGGCAGGTGCAGGGGGTGGAGAAGGTCGCCAACGCCAACTGGTTCGGCGGCGTCTATAAAACCGAGAAGAATTTTTTCCCCAACTTTGCCATTGACCCGCAGAACTATCTCGATCTCTACCCCGAGTTCGTCCTTTCCCCGGAGGAGCGGGGCGCCTTTCTCCGGGACCGGAAGGGGGCGGTTGCCGGTCGCAAGCTGGCAGCCAAGCATGGCTGGAAGGTGGGAGACCAGATCACCCTCAAGGGGACCATCTTCCCCGGACAGTGGGAGTTCGTGCTGCGCGGGATCTACCGGGGGGCGCAGCGGACCACCGACGAGAGTCAGTTCTTCTTCCACTGGAATTACCTAAACGAGACCCTGAAGCGGACCATGGCCCGTCGGGCCGAACAGACCGGCATCTTCGTCATCGGGGTGAAAAAGGCCGATCAGGCGGCCGAGGTGGCAGAGGCCGTGGATGCCCAGTTCAAAAACTCCCTGGCAGAGACCCTCACCGAGACGGAAAAGGCGTTCCAACTCAGTTTCGTCGCCATGACCGAGGCGATCGTCATTGCCATCCAGATCGTCTCCTATGTGGTGATCGTCATCATCATGGTCGTGGCCGCCAACACCATGGCCATGACCGCCCGTGAGCGGATTGCCGAGTATGCCACCCTGAAGGCGCTCGGGTTCGGGCCTCTCCATATCGGCGGGGTGATCTTCGGCGAGTCGCTGGCCATCTCGCTGGCCGGCGGCGCGCTCGGCATCGCCCTCACCTTCCCGGCGGCCGGCTGGATCGAGACGGAACTCTCCCAGTTCTTCCCGGTGTTTCACGTCACCACCGTTACCGTGCTGCTGGACCTGGCAGCGGCAACGGTGGTCGGTGGCGTGGCCGCCATCTTTCCCACCTGGCGCGGGGTAACCATCCGTGTGGCTGACGGGCTGCGGAGGATCGGCTGATGGTGATCCCCCTTTCCTACAGCTTCCGCAACCTCTGGACGCGGCGCCTTACCACGGTTCTCACTGCCTCGGGGATGGCCATGGTGGTCTTCGTCTTTGCCGCGACCCTGATGCTGGCCGAAGGGCTGCAAAAAACCCTGATTGCTACTGGGTCGCCCGATAATGTGGTGGTGATCCGGAAAGGGTCGGTCTCTGAGGTTCAGAGCGGCGTGGAGCGGAACCAGGCGTCCATCGTGGAGAGCCAGCCCGAGATCGCCATCGGCAGCAACGGCCGGCAACTGCTCGCCAAGGAGCTGGTGGTCCTGATAAATCTTCCCAAGCGCGACAGCAACAAGCCTTCCAACGTGGTGATCCGGGGCGTCGGCGAGGAGTCGCTGCTGCTGCGGCCTCAGGTCAGGCTGGTCCAAGGGCGGATGCCCCGTCCCGGCTCGGCCGAGGTGGTGGCCGGTATGAACATTGCCAAGCGGTTCAAAGGGGGCGGGCTGGGGGAGACGCTCCGTTTCGGCATGCGGACCTGGACGGTGGTGGGGATATTCGATGCCGGCGCCACCGGCTTCTCCTCGGAGATCTGGGGGGACGTGGACCAGCTGATGCAGGCTTTCCGGCGGCCGGTCTACTCGTCGGTGGTGTTCAAGCTGCGCGATACCGGGCAGTTCCAGGCGCTCAAGGAGCGGATCGAGAGTGATCCGCGGCTGACACTGGAGGCCAAGCGGGAGACCCGCTACTACGAGGACCAGTCCGAGGCCATGGCCACGTTTCTCCGGATCATGGGGCTGGCGCTGACGATCATCTTTTCCCTGGGGGCCGTGATCGGAGCGATGATCACCATGTACGCTGCCGTTGCCAACCGGATCACCGAGATCGGCACCCTGCGGGCGCTCGGGTTCACACGGACGAGCATCCTGATCGCCTTTGTCTGCGAGGCCCTCTTCCTCGGCCTCCTGGGAGGGGTTGTCGGCATGGTCTGCGCGTCGTTCATGCAGCTGATTACCATCTCCACCATGAACTGGCAGTCATTTGCCGAACTGGCCTTTTCCTTTACCCTCACCCCCTCCATCATCGGCAAGGGGTTGCTCTTCTCCCTCATAATGGGGCTGGTGGGGGGCGTGCTGCCGGCGTTCCGGGCGGCCAATATGAAGATTGTCGATGCCTTGCGGGCATCCTGAAGGAGAGGTAGATGTTCGATTTTGTCCTGAAGAGCGAAAAGATGATCTGGGTGATGATGGTGCTCTCCCTTGCCCTGTATGGTCTTGACTACCTGCTGTACGGCAGGGGAGGGGAGATCGGTTTCAGCTTCCTGGGGAACCTGGCCTTTCTCCCCATCTATGTCCTGTTCGTCACCCTGATGGTGGAGAAGGTGATCAAGCAGCGGGAGCGGGAGGCCCTCCGGCAGAAGCTGAACATGGTGATCGGGGTCTTTTTCAGCGAGGTGGGGACGCATCTCATGGGGGATGGGTTCCTGTTCGTGAAGGACCGCGACCACCTGTCCGCTGCCATGCGGATCACCCCCCTCTGGCAGGGGGAGGATTTTCGCCGTGCGGCCGACTCGCTGCTGCGGCGCGAACTGCAGATCGACAGCCGCGGCGGCGATCTCGATGCGCTGCACGACTTCCTGGTGGGACGACGGCAGTTCATGCTCGGGCTCATGGGAAACCCCAATCTTCTGGAACATGACGAATTCACCGACCTGCTTTGGGCGGTTTTCCATCTCATCGAGGAGCTGGAGGCGCGGCAGAACTTCATCGGCCTGCCGGAAGCCGATCTTGACCATCTGTCGGGCGACATCAAGCGGGCTTACGTGAACCTGCTACGACAGTGGCTGGTCTACATGCAGCACCTGAAGAACGACTACCCCTACCTCTTTTCCCTTGCGGTGCGGACCAATCCGCTCAACCCTGAGGCGCGGGTGGTGATCGGCTGACAGGGGTGTGCCGGTGTTGGCCGTGACATTGCAGCTATTTAATTCTCCGGTCAAGACGGCGAAACTGTTGCCGATAAAGAATAGGAAGCGGTAAAACATCCCCTGTGCCGGGTTTCTGCCCAGCAACACCGGATGGAAACGGGGTGTCCGGATATTCTCCGATCAGGTGCCATGGTAACCATAGTCATCATCTCAAACGATCCCCATGTCCTGCTCCTCAAGGAGCGGTTCCAGCCGCTCATCACGGCTCAGATCTGCATCTTTTCCGATTTCGAGCAGGGATTGGTGGCGGTCTTCGACAAGCGGCCGGCAACGGTGTTCATCCAGCGCGAGATCGGCGGCACTACCGCCGAGGTGATCGCCAAGCAGATCAAGGGGCTGCTCCGAGATGCCTCGCCACGGATCGTCCTGATGGGAGATCTGGATGGACAGAAGGGGGAGCGGCCTCACTGCTTTGACGACAGCTTCGATTTTGCCTCTTCGGAAGAGGAACTCTGCGCGTTTTTCGGAACCCAGTTGAAAAAGATCCCCCATCTCCGCTGGAAGGAGGGGGACGGCCCTGCCGATTGGGGAGGGGTCACTCCTGAGGTCATTCCTGTTCATCAGGAGCTCTACAGGGTTGAAGACCATGCTGTTTCGACACCGAAATCGGGCGTCGAGCCGCAGGAACGAGGTGCCGACACGCCGCCAACGGCGATGTCCCATCCCGCGGAGTCGTCTGTGGCTGCGGGGCAGGGTGGGGAACGGCCCGTCGAGCCAGTGTCTGCCGGTGTTGACGGTCAGCCCCGTGCAGCGGCTCCTCGTCCCGTTCCCCAGCCGCAACCGCCAGCCGCAGGAGAGCCTACTCTTGCAGGTGCTGCGTCACCGCCGCGACCGCGGCCGGCGCCGCAGGCCGCTGCGCGGCCTCAGGTTGCGCCAAGCAGGCCGCGCCCGGCGTCTCCTCCGCATCCTGAGATGCCGGTCGAGGAGCTTCCCCCCTTCGAGAGCCTCTTCGGGCAGGAGCCCCGGAAGCATTCCCTGCCGCTCTTCGCGGCAGCCGCTCTCCTGGGGGTGCTGATCCTGGGCGTCAGTGTCTACGGGGCGGCACGCCTTCCGGCGATACAATCGCTCTTCCGCACTGCGCCTACCCCGGCACAGCCGCAACCTGCCACCCCCGCCGTCCAGGCCGTCCAGGCCGTCGTGGACAACCGGACCACGGCGCAGTCGACGCAGAGAGCGTCCCTGCCCCGGCTTATCTCCCCAGACCGGAAGGACGTGGCGTATTCGACCACCCACCCCGGATGGGAGCGGTTCTTCTCGCCGGGGATGGAGTTCAGGGTTTTCCGGTCGGGCAGCGACATCAAGGCGATCCAGGTAATTGCTGCGGGAGAAAAGGGGATTGGCGAAGAGGTGGTTGCCGGCCTGTTGCAGGATTTGCTCGGAAGCGGCGACTATTCTGCCACCTCCAGGGCACGGAAAAAGGATTACCTGGTAGACCAGGCCACGCTTGCCAATGGCGCCGAGCTCGCACTCTACCGGAAGAGCGACGGCAGCGGTATCCGGGGGGTCGTGGTCACGCTGCCGTAACATCATTCTGCAGGTTTGTTTTGTCATGTATTGAGAAGTTCAGGAGTGATCATGTATCGATTCGGAAAGAGGCTGCTCCGTTGCCTGGCATGCGCGGCTGCGATCCTGCCGGCATGGGGCCTGCCTGCCCACGCCATTGATCCGCAGTTTGAACTCGATCCACAGGTTCTGGACAGAACCTTCCCCGCTGCCCGGCAGAGCCTAGCGGCAAAGCACGCCGCACCACCCCGCCACAAAAAGGTTGCATCGCCATCAACCCGGTACCGGGTCAGGCCGGGCGACACCCTCAACCTCATCCTGATGGGACGATACGGCTTTTCGGAACGGGAAGCCGAGGCCATGATCCCCCGCGTGAAGCAGTTGAACGGGATTACCGACATCCATGCTCTGCAGGTGGGTCGCACCATTACGATTCCAACCGCAGATCGGCAGGGGAAGGGGCATGGCCGCTCCCGCTCCTTACAGGGCGACTCCGGGAAGATGGCAACGCAGCAGTTCAGAATGGTAAAGGTTCGACGCAGCGACGGTCGCGGCGATCTCACCCCGGTGCGCCTGGTCTGGGACCGCCTGCATCCTGCGCCTGCCGACGCTCCGGAAGGGATTGAGCTCAAGGGGGAGAATTTTTCCCTTTCCCTCGATCCGGTGCGGTTCCCGGTCCTGCCTGCCGCCGATGGCGGCAAGATCCTGCTCGATCCCGGCGGCAAGCTCCCTCCGCTGGTGAAAAGCCTTGTGCAGGGCGTCGACGAAGAGGTGCGGGTGGTGAGCGACGATCCGGCCAATGTCAGGCGCTTCTATGCCTCCCTGCTTGCCGCTGCCCGTTTTTACTCCGTTGAGGAGGACTTCAGCGTCACGTTCGGCACAGATCCGCAACTGACGGTGACCAGCGATTTCCGGATCGAACGGGATGCGGAAAGCCTGATGAAACAGGACCTGGTGCTTCTCAACGTGAGCGAGGCGCGGAGCGGCATGCCGGCCAGCCTGGTCTCCTTTCTCTCCGGTCAGGGGTTCCAGGTGATGGAGCCGTACCCTGCGCCCCGGCGTGACGCACGAGGGGAAGGAAGTCGCCTCTATCAGGTGCCGGCCGTTACGGCAACGGAAATCGCCGACCGCATGCTCGATTCACTCAAGCTCACCTACACCCGCGATGCCACGGTCGAACTGTTCGGGCCGATGGACAGCGGCCTTCGTCTCGATATCCGGGCCGACCGCTTTTTCGAGTTCGGTGGCGAGCGGTTCATCATCAGCGGCTTCAACGGCGATCCGGTTTTCTATACCCTGATGCGTCTTCTGGAGACCCGCGGCTATCGGGTCGTCATACTGGAGGAGCGCGACGATTTCAGGCGGGTCGGGGAAAAACTCCTCACCCAGTTGCGCCTGCCCGGCAGTTTTGCCACGCAGCGTCTCTGGCCTGCACAGGATATTCCCTACACCGTTCAGCTTTCCGGGTTCAGCTTCCGCGATCCGTCGAGCGGGGACCGGGTTGTCCTGACCCCTGCCGAACTCGACCCGCTGGTGAGCGAACTGGTAGCCCTGAACGGCTATACGGTTTTCAGGCCGCGCTGACGCCTCTCCGGCCGGACCCCCGGTCGGCACCGAAGGGCATTACCAAGGAGAATCTGCAATGGCCCCGAAGAAGATGGGCGAAATCCTGCTGGAGAACAAGCTGATCACGGAACTCCAGCTCGAAGAGGCGCTGGAGCTGCAGAAGCTGTATCCCGGGCAGACCATCGGCCAGCTGCTCTGCAAGCTCGGCTACCTCAACGAGTCCGACCTCGCCTATGTCCTGGAGCAGGCGGGCAAGCGGCAGCGGCTGTCCGACATCCTGGTGCGCGACAAGCTCATTACCAATGAGCAGTTGGGAAACGCCCTGGCTCTATCCAAGAAGGATGACGTGCCGCTCTACCGTGCGCTCTATAAACTACGCTACCTGGAAGAGCCGCATCTGGCGCGGATCATTGCCGAGCAGTACGATCTTTCCTTTGTGCAGATCGACGTCCTGGAGATCGACCCCGATCTTGCCCGTTACATCAACGCCACCTTTGCCCAGAAGCAGAAGATCGTCCCCATCTCCCGCATCGGCACCACCCTGACCCTGGCCATGGTCTACCCGCTCAAGCTCCAGGAACTCAAGGACCTGGAGGCATCCATCCGGCACCGGATCATCCCGGTCATAGCCACGGAGAGCGATATTGCCAATGCCCAGCAGCGCCTCTACCGGCATTCGGCGCAGTCGCAGCCGGCTGCCGAGGAATTTGTCGAAGAGTTCGCGGCTGACACCATCGGCGTCCTGTTGAGCGAGAGCGGCGCCCTTGACGAGCCCGACGTTGAGGAGGAGGTCCGCAAGGTCACCGAGCGCGACAGCGTCATCGTCAAGCTGGTGAACAAGATCATCTATGACGCCTGCCAGAAAAAGGCCTCGGACATCCACATCGAACCGTATCCCGGCAAGAACGACGTGGTGGTCAGGATGCGCGTGGACGGGCGGTGTGCCGTCTACCAGCGGATTCCGTATCGCTACAAGTACGCCATCCCGTCACGGATCAAGATCATGGCCGATCTGGACATTGCCGAGCGGAGAAGGCCCCAGGACGGCAAGATCAACTTCAAGAAGTTCGGGCCGCTGGACGTGGAGCTGCGGGTCGCTACCATGCCGACTGCCGGACATCTGGAGGATGTGGTCATCCGTCTCCTCAATACCGGCACGACCGTTTCCCTGGAACAGGTCGGCTTTACCGAACGGAATGCGCGGGTTTTCAATGAGTCGATCCGCAAGCCACATGGCCTGATCCTGGTGGTGGGGCCGACCGGTTCCGGCAAGACCACCACCCTCCATTCGGCCATTGCCGGCATCAATGCACCGGAGGTCAAGATCTGGACCGCCGAGGACCCGGTGGAGATAACCCAGAAGGGGCTGCGCCAGGTGCAGGTCAACCCGAAGATCGGCCTTACCTTTGCCGCGGCGCTCCGTTCGTTTTTGCGTCTCGATCCCGACGTGATCATGGTGGGGGAGATGCGCGACCTGGAGACCGCCTCCATCGCCGTAGAGGCCTCGCTGACCGGGCATCTGGTCCTTTCCACCCTCCATACCAACTCTGCCGCGGAGACGGTGACCCGCCTGCTGGAGATGGGGCTCGATCCGTTCAGCTTTTCCGATTCGCTCCTCTGTGTGCTGGCCCAGCGACTGGTCCGCACCCTCTGTGCCGAGTGCAGGGAGATCTACACCCCCGGAGAGAGGGAGATTGCCGAGATCATCGAAGAGTTCGGCACGGAGCAGTTCGCACTGACCGGCCTCGACCCGGCCGGCCTGAAACTGGCCCGTCCCCGAGGCTGCGCCCGGTGCGGCAACAGCGGTTATGCCGGCCGTCTCGGCATACACGAGCTCTTGGAGTGCACCGACGCGCTGCAGGGGCTCATCAAGAAAAAGGTGGATACAGATCTGGTCCGTCAGCAGGCAAGCGCCGACGGAATGACCACCCTGCGGCAGGACGGCATCCTCAAGGTCTTTCAGGGGTTGACCGACATGCACGAGGTGCGGCGGGTCTGCCTCAAATGACCGGCTCCCGCTCGTGCCGTCTCAGGCGAGGCACGAGCGGGAGTGGCAGGTTAAAAACCATTTGCATTTTCCCCGCTGTTGCTTTAGAGTGGGCTCCCTCCAATCCCGAACCATCCCCCCGGCAGGTGAAATCCCAGTGGATGATCTGAAATCCTTGGAAGTGTTGCGTCAGGATATCAACGCGGTGGACGACCGCATCCTGGAACTGCTGAACCGTCGGGCCGGCCTGGTGATCGAGGTCGGCAGGCTGAAGACCAGGGAGAACCGCGATTTCCACGTGCCGAACCGCGAGCGGGAGATCTACGAGCGGCTGGCTGCCGTAAATCCGGGGCCGTTTCCCACCGAAGCCCTGCGCAGCGTTTTCCGCGAGATCATCTCTGCCTCGCTCTCCCTGGAGTCGCCGATGAAGGTGGCCTTCCTCGGTCCGAAGGCAACCTTCTCCCATCTGGCAGCCATGCAGCATTTCGGGCTCTCCGCCGAGCTGGTGCCACAAAAGGCGATCCCGGCGGTCTTCGAGGACGTGGAGAAGGGGCGGGCACTCTACGGCGTGGTGCCGGTGGAAAACTCCACCGAGGGGGTGGTTTCCCACACCCTGGACATGTTCATGGAGAGCGACCTGAAGATCAACGCCGAGGTGCTCCTGGAGGTCTCCCACTTCCTCCTCTCCCGCACCGGCCGGATCGAGGACGTCAAAAAGATCTATTCCCATCCGCAGCCCCTGGCCCAGTGCCGGCGCTGGCTTGCCGACAACCTTCCCAACGTGCCCCTCGTTGACGTGGCATCCACCACCCTGGCTGCCCAGATCGTCAGCGAGGATTATTCCGCCGCAGCCATTGCCAGCCAGTACGCCGCCTCGCTCTACGATCTCAAGGTGGTGCGGGAGCGGATCGAGGACCAGGTGAACAACGTCACCCGGTTCCTGGTGATCGGTTCGAAGGTGGCGGAGAAGTGCGGGAATGACAAGACCTCCCTGATGTTTTCGGTCAAGGACGAGCCGGGCATCCTCTACCGGATGCTGGCCCCCTTTGCCCAGCGCGGGGTCAACCTCTCCAAGATCGAGTCGCGCCCCAACAAGACCAAGGCCTGGGAGTATGTCTTCTTCCTCGACCTGGTCGGGCACATAGCCGATGCACCCGTGGCCGAGGCGGTGGAGGAGCTGAAAGGGTTCTGCCAGTTCGTCAAGATTCTCGGTTCCTATCCCAGAGCGAAATAGACGCGGAGGCTGCGGGTCCTTTCAAAGGCACCCCAGACCCTGCGACATCGGATGCCATGCCATTAATTAATCGTCTTGCCATTGTCGGAGTGGGGTTGATCGGCGGTTCGCTGGCCCGGATTCTCCGCGAAAAGAATGAAGTCGGCGAGGTCGTCGGTATCGGCCGGGGGAAGGAGAACCTGGAGCGGGCCGTTGAACTCGGCGTTATCGACCGCTATTGCCATGACCCCCGTGAAGGGGTCGCGGGGGCGGACATGGTCTTTCTGGCCACGCCGGTCTGCACCATTGCCGACCTGGTCAGGGAGATTGCGCCTGCCCTTGCGCCCGGCTGCGTCGTCACCGACGGTGGCAGCGTCAAGGGGGAGATCGTCTCTGCCTGCGAGCCGCTGATGCCGGAGGGGCGCCATTTCATCGGCGGTCATCCCATTGCCGGGACCGAGAAGTCCGGGGTCGAGGCCTCGTTTGCCGAGCTCTACCAGGGGCGGCGCTGCATCATTACCCCCACTGAGCGCTCGGATCGGCGCGCCCTGGAGACGGTGGTCCGGATGTGGGAGCTCACCGGCAGCGAGGTGGTGCTGATGGACGTGGCAAAACACGACCGGGTCGTGGCGGCCATTTCCCACCTGCCTCACATGGTGGCCTACAGCCTGGTCAATGCCGTCGGCGAATACGATGGCTGCGACGAGAACATCCTCAAGTATTCCGCCGGCGGTTTCCGGGATTTCACCCGCATCGCCTCGTCGGACCCGGTCATGTGGCGCGACATCGCCCTGATGAACCGGGACAGCGTCCTGGAGATGATGGATTTCTTTGCCGGCTACTATGCCGAGCTGCGTGAATTGGTAGCCAAAGGGGACGGGGAGGCGCTGGAGCGCTTCTTCGCCCGGTCGAAACAGTATCGTGACGGGCTGGTGGCCGGGACCTGGTCCTGACCCGGCCGCGCAAAGGGGATACCGTGCAGAGCTATACCGTACAACCGGTGCAGGCGGTCCGCGGAGAGATCGCGGTGCCGGGAGACAAGTCGATTTCCCACCGTTCCATCATGCTCGGCTCGCTGGCCAGCGGAACGACCACTGTCCGCGGTCTTTTGCGGGGCGAGGACAATCTTGCCACCCTGCGGGCCTTCCAGGCGATGGGGATCGGGACCGAGGACGACGGCGACCTCCTGGTCATCCGGGGGAAAGGGCTCCATGGGCTGACCGAGCCGACCGACGTCATCGACTGCGGCAATTCGGGAACCTCCATCCGCCTCATCTGCGGCCTGCTCGCGGCCCAGAAGTTTTTCACCGTTCTGACCGGCGACCAGTATCTGCGCCGCCGCCCCATGAAGCGGGTCATCGAGCCGCTCTCCCGGATGGGGGCACAGATCCACGGCCGTGCAGGTGGAGACAAGGCGCCGCTGGCCATCGTGGGGAAGAGGCTTACCGGCATCGACTACGCCTCGCCGGTGGCGAGCGCCCAGGTGAAGTCGGCCTTGATGCTGGCCGGGCTCTATGCCGACGGCGAGACCAGGGTGACGGAGCCGTCCCTTTCCCGCGACCATTCCGAGCGGATGTTCCGCTATTTCGGGGCCGATGTGACGACCTTTCCCGGCGGGGTAACGGTGCGCGGCGGCTGCGAGCTGGAAGGGCGCGAGATCGTTGTCCCCGGCGACATCTCCTCGGCCGCCTTCTTCATCGTGGCTGCCCTGATCGTCCCCGGTTCCGAGCTGCTGATCCGGGGGGTAGGGGTGAATCCTACCCGGACCGGCATCCTCGACATCCTCGCCGCCATGGGCGCATCCATCGAACTCGTCGACCAGCGGGAGCTCTCCGGCGAACCGGTGGCAGACCTCCTGGTGCGCTCCTCGGCTCTCAAGGGGATCGAGATCGGCGGCGACGTGGTGCCCAGGGCCATCGACGAGTTCCCGGTGATTGCGGTGGCTGCGGCACTCGCTTCGGGACGGACCGTGATCCGCGACGCCCGCGAACTGCGGGTCAAGGAGACTGACCGGATCGCCGCCATGGCGGCTAATCTGCGCAAGGCCGGTGTTCCCGTGGAAGAGACCGACGACGGCATGGTCATCGACGGCGTCGAGGCGCTCTCCGGCTGTGCTGCCGAGAGCTGCGGCGACCACCGGATCGCCATGTCCATGCTGGTTGCCGGTCTGGCAGCACGTCAGGCCATAACCGTCGACGACACCGAGTGCATCGCGACCTCGTTTCCGACCTTCCTCCCGCTTCTGGAGCAGGTGGGGATATGCCGATGAGCGGGCAAAAGCTTCGGCCCCGCGGGCTCATCGTTGCCATCGATGGCCCGTCCGGCGCCGGCAAAAGCACCATTACCCGGCACCTGGCCGCGCTGCTCGACTATGTCCATATCGACACCGGCGCCATGTACCGTGCGCTCGCCCTGGCCGTCTCTCGTTCCGGAGTGCCGGTGGATGATGATGCGCAGGTGCTGGCGGTCTGCAAACAGTCTACGGTAGCCTTTTGCCGCAAACAGGGGCAGATTTGCGTCACGCTCAATGGCGAAGACGTCAGCGACCTGATCCGCACCCCGGAGATCAGCCTGCTCACCTCCCATATTGCCGGCATGCGGGGGGTTCGGGAGCTGCTTTTGACCCTGCAGCGGGAGATGGGACATGACGGCGGCGTTGTCCTGGAGGGGCGCGACATCGGCACCGTGGTCTTTCCCGATGCGGATGTGAAATTCTTCCTCTCCGCTTCGCCGGAAGAGCGGGGGAGGCGACGCTACCTGGAGCTGAAGGCCAAGGGAGAACCGGTCGACCTGGAGCGGACCATAGCCGAGGTCATCGCCCGTGACAACCAGGATACCGGACGGGACCACGCACCGCTCCGTCAGGCAGAGGATGCCATAGCCATAGATTCGACGGCCCTTTCCATCGACCAGGTGGTGGAGAGAATGGCGGGGGTCGTCAAAGAGCGCCAGCGCTCGGCCGGCCCGGCTGCAGCCTGACCGGAAACGTTTTGTAGTTGTAGAGGAGAGTGCATGGAAATCATCCAGGCCAAGCAGGCAGGTTTCTGCTTCGGTGTGAAGCGGGCGACCCAGATGGCCTTTGAAGCGGCGGACAAGGGGGGGCAGACCTTTACCCTCGGTCCGATCATCCATTCCCCCCAGGTGGTGCAGAAGCTGGAAGAGATGGGGGTGCGGGTCCTGAAAAAGCTTTCGGAACTGGATACCGGTACCATCATCATCCGCTCCCATGGCGTGACCTCCGAGGAGTTGGAAGAGGCGGTCTGCAAGGAGCTTGAGATCGTCGATGCCACCTGCCCCTTTGTCAAGAAGGCCCAGGAACATGTGCAGAGCCTTTCCTCGGCAGGGTACGACGTGGTGGTGGTGGGAGATGCCGACCATCCCGAGGTGCAGGGGATCGTCTCCTATGCCAAGGGAAAGGTCTACGTGGTCGGTTCCGGCGAAGAGGCGGCCCGGCTCCCCCGGATGGGGAAGATTGGTGTGGTGGCCCAGACCACCCAGTCGTTCGAGAATCTTGAGGATGTGGTGCGCGAGTGCCTGAAGCGAGCCGTAGAGATCCGGGTATTCCACACTATCTGCGATGCTACGGCAGTGCGCCAGGAAGCGGCAAAGGAGCTTGCCAAGCAGGTCGATTGCATGATAGTAATCGGTGGATTTAACAGCGCTAATACCAAGCGGCTGGCTGAGGTCTGTACCGAGCTTCAGCCCCGGACCTACCATATAGAAACAGCACAACAGCTTGATCCAGAATGGTTTGTTGCCGTTGAGCGGGTGGGGGTGACGGCCGGTGCGTCGACACCCAAATGGTTGATCGATGAAGTCATGGAACGAATCAACCAACTTGACAAGGACAAAAACGGTTGAAATTTTTTCGTTTTGTGCTACCGTATGTCGGCTAAAAGCTGAGAACGCAAAGAAACGTAACGGGGGTATCGTGTTGATGAGTGAGGACAGGAACGTGGACAGAAGGAATGACGCACCGATCAAGCGCTTTGCCGATGTGGAGGATGACCACGAGCAGGGAGCGCACGGTGAGTTCGCCGAGCTGTTCAATGACAGTATAAAGCAGCTGCAGGTTGGTGAGATCGTCAAGGGTATCGTCGTGCAGGTCAACCAGGATATCGTCCTGGTCGATGTGGGATACAAGTCGGAAGGATGCATCCAGGCCAGCGAGTTCCTCGATGAGGACGGCGCCCTGACCATCAAGGTCGGCGACGAGGTCCGGGTCCTGTTCGAGCGCGAAGAGAACGAGCGCGGCTATATCGTCCTCTCCAAGAAGAAGGCGGAAAGCCATCTGGCCTGGGAAAAGGTCAATGCTGCCGGCGGCGAAGGCGGCGTTATCGAAGGGAAGATCACCGGCAAGGTCAAGGGTGGCCTCACCGTCGACATCGGGCTTGCCGCGTTCCTCCCCGCCTCGCAGGTCGATCTGCGGCCCAGCGGGAACCTGGACAAGTACATCGGCCAGTCCGGCATGTTCAAGATCATCAAGATGAACCGGAAGCGGGGCAATATCGTCCTGTCCCGGCGCGTGCTGCTGGAAGAGGAGCGGGACAAGCTCAAGGAGCAGACCCTGGGGAACCTTGCCGAAGGGCAGGTCCTGGAAGGGATCGTCAAGAACATTACCGATTACGGCGCATTCGTCGACCTAGGCGGTCTGGATGGCCTGCTGCACGTTACCGATATGTCGTGGGGGCGCCTCAATCACCCCTCCGATGCGGTGAAGGTCGGCGAGAAGCTGACAGTCAAGGTCCTCAAGTACGACAGCGCCAAAGGGAAGATCTCCCTCGGTCTCAAGCAGACACTCCCCGATCCCTGGATCACCGTGAACGACCGCTACCAGGTCGGTTCCATCGTCGAGGGAAAGGTCGTGAGCCTGACCGAGTACGGCGCTTTCGTCGCCCTCGAAGACGGCGTGGAAGGGCTGATCCATGTCTCCGAGATGTCGTGGACCCGTCGTGTCCGCCATCCCTCCGAGATTCTCACCGTCGGGGAAACCGTTCAGGCAGTGGTTCTCGGCGTCGATCCCAATAACCGCCGCATCTCCCTCGGCTACAAGCAGACCCAGGTCAATCCCTGGACGGTGATCGGCGATCGTTATCCGGTCGGGACCAAGATCGAGGGGCAGATCAAGAACATCACCGACTTCGGCATGTTCATCGGTATCGAGGACGGTATCGACGGCCTGGTGCATGTCTCCGACATCTCCTGGACCAAGCGGATCAAGCATCCCGGAGAGATCTTCAGCAAGGGACAGTCTGTCCAGGCTGTCGTGCTGAATATCGATGTCGAGGGTGAGCGGCTCTCCCTGGGGATCAAGCAGCTTTCCCCCGATCCCTGGAGTGAGATCCCGCAGAAGTACAAGCCCGGCTCCCGCATTCGCGGCAAGGTATCCTCGGTCACCGATTTCGGCATCTTCCTGGAGATCGAAGAGGGGATCGAAGGATTGGTCCATGTCTCCGAACTGACCCAGGAGAAACTGGCAACACCCAAGGGCTTTGCCGAAGTGGGGGACGAACTGGATGCCATCGTCCTGAACGTCGACGTCAACGACCGCAAGATCGGTTTATCGATCAAATCCCTGCAGTCCGCCATCGAGAAGGCAGAGCTGGAAGACTACATGGGGTCCCAGAAAGAGGTCACCTCGAACCTCGGCCAGTTGCTGAGGGAAGGGTTCAAGAAAAACGGCGATAATTAATGCGGAATACCGTCTCCCTGGTTGGCGGTGACGAAACAAGCGGAGGATGTATGACCAAGAGTGAACTGATCGATAAAGTAGCAGAATCGAACGCTTCATTGACTCGCAAGGAGTCCGAGGCCATCGTCAATATCATTTTCGATGCCATGGGGGATGCACTGCGGCGTGGTGAGAAGGTGGAGATCCGCGGCTTCGGGAGCTTCACCGTGCGTGAGCGGAGTGCCCGCGAGGCCCGCAACCCCAAAAGCGGCGAGATCGTGAAAATACCCGCCAAGCGAGTTCCTTTCTTCAAGACCGGCAAGGAACTGCGCGAACGGGTTGACATCACGTCGTAATCGACTGCGAGGCGACGGGCAGCGATGCCGAGCCCGAATGGCGGAATTGGTAGACGCAAGGGACTTAAAATCCCTCGGCACTTAGTGCTGTGCCGGTTCGACCCCGGCTTCGGGCACCACTAGAATATCTTCCTGCACAACAAAAAAGGGCTATGCGTCGGCATGGCCCTTTCATTTTTTGCATCGAGTGTCTGGATTGATGAGGCGTTACTTCTGTCGATGCTTATTCCGGTTCAGAAGGTAGCCGAGCGACCTGTTGAGGATGTGCTCCCGCTGGAGGATGGGGATGACGGGGCGACGACGGCTTCCCATCAGTTGCAGGTCGGTGATGATTTCGGGGTCCTTTCCCTGCTGCAGTCCCTGCTGGTAGGTTGCCAGAGCCTCTTTCTTTTTTCCCTGCATCAGGTAGATGCGGGCAAGGTTCAGGTAGTGGTGGGTGGTCTTTGGCTCTTTGACCATGGCGCTCTTGCACAGGGATATGGCGCGATCGTACTGGCCGCGTTCCTTGGCCAGACAAAAACCCAGACATGAGGAGAGTTCGGGGGTTTCTGCCGCTTTCTCCACCCGTTCGAGACAGACCAGGGCCAGCAGCGTATCGTTCTCCCGGTAAGCTGCCAACCCCTTTGCAATCAGTTCTTCCTGGGAGAGGACGGCCACATCCTGCTCCAGTTGACCGATCCGTTCGTGCGGGTCGATGTCGAGCAGCTTGAGAAATGTGGCAGTGTCGTTTTCGTTTACGGGAAGTGTTGCCATGTTCACCTCCTTATGGAACGTAACATTTGCACTTTATCACATAACTTCCGGATTGCCATAACATTTTTCCCTGAGTACCGTTTTGCGGCTCCGATCCGCAAATAATAGTTGATATATCTGGTAGGGTATGTTACCAGTTAGTAAACCCTGCAATTACGGCAGGTTTGCCAAGGCATGTCCGAGCCCGTTATGGAGGGGACCACGAAAGGGGACGCCATGTTTGCGCGTATGAGAGAAGATATCCAGTCGGTTTTCGATCGCGATCCAGCGGCTCGCAATGTCCTGGAGGTCTTTTTCTGCTATCCGGGACTGCACGCCGTCTGGTTTCACCGGATAGCCCACTGGTTCTGGAACCGGCAGTTCTACTTCCTGGGGAGGCTGATATCCCATTTCGGCCGTTTCTTCACCGGCATAGAGATCCATCCCGGCGCAAAGATCGGCAGGAAATTCTTCATCGACCATGGAATGGGGGTCGTGATCGGTGAGACTGCCGAGATCGGCGATAACGTGACCATGTACCATGGCGTCACCCTGGGAGGGGTGAGCTGGGAAAAGGTGAAGCGGCATCCAACCCTGGAGGATAACGTGGTGGTCGGCTCCGGGGCCAAGGTTTTAGGGCCGTTCACCGTCGGCAATGGGGCAAAGATCGGCTCCAATTCTGTTGTTGTGAAGGAGGTTCCTCCTCATGCCACGGTGGTCGGCATCCCCGGCAGGGTGGTCATGGAGGTGGAGAAACCGCATAAGCGTGTCGATCTTGAACATGGCAAGCTCCCTGACCCGGAGGCAAAGGCCATTTCCTGCCTGTTCGACCAGATCAGGGAACTGGAGCGCAAGTACGCAGATCTTGCCACTGAACACGAAGAGCTCAAGAAACGGCTCGAAAAGGACGGCGGTGTCTGATGAGGCTGTCGACAAAGGCCCGGTACGCGGTCAGGGCCATGGTCGACCTGGCGATTTACTCCAATGGTCGACCAGTTACCCTGAAGGAGATTGCCGGCCGTGAGGAAATCCCGCTCAGTTACCTGGAACAGCTCTTCTTCAGGTTGAAGTGTGTTCGGCTGGTGGAGAGCGTGCGTGGTCCCGGTGGCGGTTACCTGCTCGCCAGGGACGGCAGCGAGATCACCGTAGGAGAGATAATTGCCGGCGTGGAGGAACAGCTCAATCCGGTGGCGTGCCTCGATAGCGGCGCTGCCGAGTGCTCCCGGATGCCGGCCTGTGTGACCTATTCCGTCTGGAAGGGACTGGGCGAACGGATTCATTCGTTCCTCGATTCGATCCGGCTCGCCGATCTAGCTGCTGATGCCCGACAGCGAATGGAGGCTGGTGCCGACCGACTCGGATCCGAAACATCTGCTTCTTGACCCCGGTACGCAGGCCGGGATATACTGCCTGAACCGTTAACGCCTCATCTTTCCATTCTTTGGAAGGTGCGGCGTTTTCTTGTGCCGGACTGACACGGCCTGCGGAAGGATTATTATGACCATTGCACAGAAAGCGCGGGTTGCGGTTGCCATGAGCGGCGGGGTGGATTCGTCGGTGACGGCGGCTCTGCTCAGCTCGCAGGGCTACGACGTCTTCGGGATCACCATGCGGGTAGCTCCCATGACTGGCCAGCAGGCGATCGACGATGCTGTACTCGTCGCTGGCCGCCTCGGCATTGCCCATCACGTGGTCGACCTCTCGACACCTTTTCGCGAATCAGTGCTGAATCCCTTTGTTGCCGACTATCGCGCAGGCAGGACCCCCAACCCGTGCGCCCGCTGCAACCCGCTGATCAAGTTCGGGCTCCTCCTGGATGCTGCGGTCGCTCTCGGTGCGGATTCCATGGCAACCGGGCACTATGCCCGCATCCAACGGGCAGAAGACGGCTCCTGCCGGCTCCTGAAGGGGGTCGATGCGGCTAAGGACCAGTCGTATTTCCTCTTTGGACTGCGCCAGGAGCAGTTGGCCAGGGTGCTTTTTCCGCTGGGCGGGATGACCAAGACCGCAGTCCGCACGCTCGCCGCCGAATTGGGGCTGCCGGTGATGGAGAAGGCGGAGAGCCAGGAGATCTGTTTCATCCCGGATAACGACTATGTCAGGTTCCTGGAGGAAGAGGAGGGTGTACCAACCCTTGCCGGCAACATCGTTACCCGCCAGGGCGAGCTGCTCGGCCGCCACCGGGGCATCCATTGTTACACCGTCGGTCAGCGACGGGGGCTCGGCATCGCCTTTCGCGAACCGCTCTATGTTCTGGGTGTCGATCCCTGCCGGCAGGAGGTGATCGTCGGCACCAGGAGCGAGCTCTTTCGCTCTGGCCTTCGCGCCGGCGGCTTCAACTGGATACTGCCGCAAGCCCTGCCGCGTCCGGCCACCTGCAAGATCCGCTACCGGCATCATCCCGTATCCTGCGAGCTGTCGGACAACGGCGATGGCCGAGTGCTGATCCTCTTCCATGCCCCGGAAAAAGGGGTCACACCGGGGCAGGCCGTTGTGGCCTACGACGGGGAGACGGTTCTGGGGGGGGGATGGATCGAGGAGGCGCTGGAGGAATGCTGAGGGTTGCCATTGCCACACTCGGGTGCAAGACCAACCAGTTCGAATCTGCCGTCATGGCCGAGAATCTCGCCAAGGACGGGTTGAGTCTGGTGCCGTTCGGCGAGGTGGCTGACGTGTATGTCATCAACACCTGTACCGTAACCGCTCGGACCGATGCCGAATCCCGGCGCCTGGTCCGCCGTGCCAGCCGGCTGAATCCGCAGGCGCGTATCGTGGTTACCGGCTGCTATGCCCAGGTTACTCCCAGCGACCTGGCTGCCATGCCGGAGGTCGGGCTGGTGGTGGGGAATGAAGAGAAGAAGGGGCTGGCTGCACTTTTACGCCGGGAGGGGGTGGACAGCCGGGTGATGGTTTCCGACATCTCCCTGCAGTCCAGGGCCGAGCCGCTCTCCCTGGAGACCTTTGCCGAGCATACCCGTGCCTTTCTCCAGGTGCAGAATGGCTGCGACAGCTTCTGTTCCTACTGCATCGTCCCCTATGCCCGGGGCCGGAGCCGGAGTGTGCCCCAGCCACCGGTGCTGGAAGGGGTTGAACGGCTGACTGGCCAGGGGTTCCGGGAGGTGGTGCTGACCGGCATCCACCTGGGGAGCTACGGCCGGGACCTCGATCCCCCGGCAAGCCTTTTGGCTCTGCTGGAGCTCTTGCAACTCCGGGGTGCCACCGGCCGGCTCCGCCTCGGCTCCCTGGAACCGCTGGACATAACCCCTGCATTGATTGCGTTCCTGGAGCGGTCGCCGATGGTCTGCCATCACCTCCACATCCCCCTGCAAAGCGGTTCGGACCAGGTGCTCGCACGGATGAACCGTCCTTACGACTCCGCCTATTTCCGGGATCTCGTGACGCGGCTCATGGCGGCCCTCCCCGGGGTCTGTCTCGGGCTTGACGTGATTGCCGGCTTCCCCGGCGAGACCGATGCGGAGTTCGCCGACACCCTGCGGCTCATAGAAGAGCTGCCGGTGGCATACCTGCACGTCTTCCCATTTTCGTCACGACCGGGAACTGCGGCGGCGGCCATGACCGGACACCTGCCGAGCCGGGTCGTCACGGAGCGCGCCCAGGCCCTGCGCCGTCTGGGTGAGGAGAAGCGTAGCGTCTATCAGAGCGGTTTCGTCGGCACGGAGCTGGATGTTCTGGTTTTGAAGCAGCAGGGTGCCGGCGTCTGGAGAGGCCTTTCGCGAAACTACCTGACCGTCAGCTTCAGCGGTCATGCGGATCTTGCCAATACCGAAGTCCGTGTCCGCGTTACCTCGGTACGCGGCTCCTCCCTTTCCGGCGATTACGTCGGCCCTTTACCGTAGGCCTTTTCCGGGCATGTCCCGGATCGATCCCTCCCCACAGCCATCATGAAAAGCTTCTGAACCGCTCCACTGCCTCGGGAATGGTCGCTTCGGTAATGTTGCCGAATGCCAAGCGGAGGTAGCGTGTCAGGTCGGATCCGAAGACCTCGCCGGGGAGGGTGAGCACCCCTGCCTCCTCCACCAGCCGTCTGGCCACCTCGCGACCGCTCAGGTCGGCAAAGGGGTGGCGCACCCAGGCAAAAAAGGCGCCGCTGGTGACCAACTCAAAGGGGTTGCCGGGTTGCGTGAAGAGTCCTTTCAGAAGATTATGGCGGCGTTCCATCAGGTCCCGGTTTTCGGCCACCCACCCGTCCAGGTGCTCGGTCCCGTATTTGACGGCCAGCTGGGTGAGGCGCGGCTGACAGACCGTCATCGAGTCCTGGGCCTTCAAGACCTGGCTGATGAATTCACCTGAGGCAGCCAGCATGCCGGCACGGAAACCGGTGAGAGCATAGGTCTTGCCGAAGGACATGATATGGATGAAATGATCGTCCCAGCCGGGCCGTTCAAAGAGACGGTGCGGTTGGACCCCGCCGGGGATGAAGTCGCTGTATGTTTCGTCCAGCACCAGGGCGATCCCTCTGTCGCGGGCAAGTTCGTAGAGCTCGTCGATGATCTCAGGCGGGGTCACCGCACCGGTCGGGTTGCTGGGGGTGACCAGGAGGATGGCGCGGGTTCGCGGGGTAATGAGGCGGGCAATGGTTGCCGGCTGCGGGATGCCCCTCTCCTCTGGGACAAAGGGGGCTGCGATGGCGCGGATGTTGAGGATGGCCAGCGCCATGGGGTGGTCGAAGTATGCCGGTTCCTGGATGATGACCTCATCTCCCGGTTGGCAGAGTCCGAGCATGGCGAGCCAGAATGCCTGGCTGGCTCCGACGGTGAGGCAGAGCTGTCCGGGTGAGAGGCGTCCCCGGTACGTGCGCGCATAGCGGGAGCAGATCGCCTCGCGCACCTCGGGCAACCCTTCGTCGGGCGTGTAGCGGGCGATGGACGGGTCGTCGAGGAGCATCTTCAGGTGCTCGATCATCCCGCCTGCAGGGGGATAAGCCGGCACCGCCTGGCAGAGATCGACCAGTGGCGGTCCGCCGGGTTGGCGTCCGGCGATCCAGCCGGTTACCTCGGTGATCGGGGGAGGGTGTACCCAGGAAAAGGATTCAGCAGTGCGATAGTTCATGGCGCGCTCCGGGATTCGACGTCTGACCGTACTCTACTCGATTGCGGCCCGATCCGCAAGACAGGTGAACCGCAGGTTCTTGATTCCGGTCAAGCCAGCCGACCCCTTTTTGTGGTACGGTTATTATATAAGAAGCGAGAGAAGATGCCGCAATGCGGAACTCTGGAGGATGCCATGAGCGGAGAAGAAACGAGACAGGCACAATTGATGACCCTCAACCAGGTGGTGGACTACCAGGCCGGCGCGGTGGTCAGCAAGACCCTGGTGGACAAGAAGATCGGCACGATCACGGTTTTTGCCTTTGCCGCGGAACAGGGGCTGTCTGAGCATACCGCCCCGTTCGATGCGGTGGTGCAGGTGATCGATGGCGAGGCAAAGGTTACCGTGGCCGGCAAGGACTACCAGGTTGCGGCAGGGCAGATGATCATCATGCCGGCCAACCAGCCCCATGCCCTGCGGGCCGAACAACCGTTCAAGATGGTCCTGGTGATGATCCGGGCCTGAGGTCGTTGTCGGGTGACAGGTGGTTCTGGTATTTTGCGCCCCTACCAAAGTGTTATGAGAAAATGCTCACAAAGTCTCGCTTTGCCTTGGCAATCGAAGAATTGGAGCCTGTTCGACATTCCACAACTCCTGTGGAAAGTGCTGTGGAAAAGATGGTGGGAGCGTAACACAACTGTCACGAAAACTAACCGGATTCTGCAAATTGCATAAAAAATGTGCACGCTGGAGTTTACGCGCTTTTTTCGAAAAAACCATTATATTCCAATGTGTTGTGCAACTATTGGAAATGGCAGTACAAACCTGTTGTCAAGTGGTTTTTCACGATTTTTTTTCGTATCAGCCCCTCCATTGTTTCAGTAGCATCGTGTTTTAAAAATCTTGACTTGCCGGGCCTGCTATGTTAATAAATAACCCCTTTTAATTCAATGGGTTAATAATTGGCAGGCATATGCGTGCCCCGGTCTGCGGGAGGTAAGTCATGATGCAACAACTGGAATGGACGGTAGGCGGGCTGCTTGACCAGATTGCGGAGACCTACCCGGACAATGACGCGTTGGTTTACCACGAACGGGGCTTGCGCTATTCCTATCGGGAATTCAACCAGGTCTGTCGGCAGGTTGCCAAAGGGCTGATGAAGCTCGGCATCGGCAAGGGGGAAAACGTTGCCATCTGGGCCTACAACGTCCCGGAGTGGGTCATCCTCCAGTTTGCCACGGCCAAGATCGGCGCCATCTTGGTAACGGTCAACACCGCCTACAAGTCGGCCGAACTCGAATACATCCTCGATCAGTCCGACTCTACCACCCTGTTCATGGTCAAATCCTTCAAGGATACGGACTATGTTGCCACGCTGAATGCAGTGGTGCCGGAACTGGCGACCGCCAAAACGGGGACGCTCAGCACCCCCAAACTCCCCTTTCTCAAGAACGTGGTCTTTATCGGCGACGAAACTCCCGGCGGCATGCTCAACTTCGCCCAGATCGTCGAGATGGGAAAAGAGGTGTCCGATGCCGAACTGGCAGCCGTGGAGGCTACCCTTGACCGGCACGACACCATCAACATGCAGTACACCTCCGGCACCACCGGGTTTCCCAAGGGGGTGATGCTGACCCATCACAACCTGGTCAACAATGGCTTTGCCATTGGCGAATGCATGAAGTTCACTGAAAAGGATCGGCTCTGCATTCCGGTCCCGTTTTTTCACTGCTTCGGCTGCGTTCTCGGGGTCATGGCGAGTGTCACCCACGGTTCCACGATGGTGCCGGTGGAGATCTTCGATCCGCTCAAGGTGTTGCAGACCATTGAAAAGGAGCGCTGCACCGCGGTCCATGGCGTCCCCACCATGTTCATCGCCGAGCTGGAACATCCGGAATTCAGTAGATTCGACCTCACCAGCATGCGCACCGGGATCATGGCCGGGTCGGTCTGTCCGATCGAGGTGATGAAGCGCGCGGTCAATGACATGCATGTCACGGAAATCACCAGCGTCTATGGCCAGACTGAGTCTTCGCCCGGCATTACCCAGACCCGCACCGAGGATTCGATCGAGCTGCGAGTGGCCACGGTGGGGCGGGCGCTGCCGGGAGCCGAGGTGAAGATCGTCGACATCGAGACCGGGGCTACTTTGCCGCCGGGCAAGCAGGGGGAGCTCTGTGCACGGGGCTACATGGTCATGAAGGGGTACTACAAGATGCCGGAGGAGACCGCCAAGGTGATCGACGCCGACGGCTGGCTGCATACCGGCGACTTGGCCGTGATGGACGAGAACGGCTACTGCAAGATCACCGGCCGGATCAAGCAGATGATCATCCGTGGCGGCGAGAACATCTACCCCCGAGAGATCGAGGAGTTTCTCTACACCCACCCAAAGATCTCCGATATCCAGATATATGGCGTTCCGGACAGGAAATACGGCGAGCAGGTGATGGCTGCCGTTATCCTCAAGAAAGGGGTGGAGATGACCGAACAGGAGGTGAAGGACTTCTGCAAGGGGCGGATCGCCAACTACAAGATCCCGCGCTACGTGAAGTTTGTCGACTCCTATCCCATGACCGCCAGTGGCAAGATCCAGAAGTTCAAGCTGCGGGAGATGGCCATCAAGGAGCTCCACCTGGAGGAAGACGGAACCGCTGCCTGACCCGTCCGCCACAATCGTTGCCGTTGACCGCCCGGAGCATCCCGCTCGCGGGCGGTTTTCGTTTATGGCGTTGCGCGGCCGGAGTTTGGGGGATCAGAGCTTGCGCATGAGGAAGGTCGAGTATTCTTCCATGATACGGCTGTCGATCTGTTCGCAGCCTTCCCTGATGAACCTCTGCTGGACATCGAACTTGTCCTGGAGAGGGATGCCGGAGAGGAGGAGGTAGCCGCCGGGGCGGGTCATGGCGACCATCTGACTGCTCAGGGCCAGATGGATGTCCGCGTAGATATTGGCGAGAAGCAGGTCGAACGAGCAGTCGGCAAGGCAGGCGAGCTCGCCGCAAACGCTCACGATTTGCTCTCCCATCTCATTCAGGCGAACATTGTCCGCGCAGGAAACCGCTGCCTTCCAGTCGATGTCCAGAGCCACCACGTGGTTCACCCCCAGCCGCGCCGCCGCTATGGCAAGTATCCCGGTGCCGCTTCCCAGGTCCAAGGCATGCATGCCGTTCAATTCCGGCAATGCCGCGATAAACTCCAGACAGGAAGCGGTGGTTTCGTGTTCTCCCGAGCCGAACGCCCCCTTCTTGCCCAGGAACAGGGGGATGGTGTCCGATCCGCTGATTGTCTCCCCTTCGGGGATAATGGTGAACTGACCGATAGCAAAGGGCCTGAAGATCCGACCGTACATTGGCATGCTCCTCATGGTGGGGTGCGGCTACGGTACACGTTTTTGCCGGCTCTGTGAAGGGGCTTGCAATAAGAACCCCATTGTTTTCTCTGGACAGGCCGGGCGGAGATTGTGTATACACGTTTCTGCGGCGGACTGCTGCCAGAGTTGTCACCGGGAGGAATGCATGCAGGTACGGGGGATCATCCTCGGGAGCGTTTTTGCGCTGTTCATCATCTGTTTTATCGCCATCATCGTTGAGGAGACGCTGCTTGGCGGCCGGCGGCGCCGCCGGATGGAAAAGAGCCTCAAGGAGCGGAAACATGCGGATAACACCAACCACTGAACTGGAATACCGCTGCAGGAGTCTGCAGGATCGCATGGCCGAGGCCGGGCTTGATGCGGTCATCGTAGCCCAGAACGCCGATCTCTTCTATTTTGCCGGGACCATCCAGACCGGCAACCTGTATATTCCTGCTCAGGGGCAGCCGCTCTACATGGTTCGCCGAGATGCAGCTCGAGCACGGATGGAATCTGGCCTCAAAGAGGTGGTCTCCTTTTCGTCACCCAGGGATATCCCGAAGATTCTCGCAGAATATGGTTATCCGGCACCGTTGCGGATCGGTCTCGAGTTGGACGTCCTGCCGGTGAACTTTTTCGAGCGCTATCGCAAGATCTTCCCTGATGCAGTGTTTGTCGATGCCACCCCTCTCATTCGCCTGGTCCGGATGAAAAAGAGCAAGTACGAGATCCACTGCATGATGGATGCCGCCAATCAGGTAGACAAGGTCTATCGTCGGGCGTGCGAGGTGATCAGGGAAGGGATGACCGATATCGATCTCGCTGCTGAGCTTGAGTACGTTGCCCGCCGGGAAGGTCACCTGGGCTTGATCCGGATGCGGGTTTTCAATGGTGAGATGCTGTTCGGCCATACCTTTTCCGGTACTGACAGCGCGGTTCCTGCCTATACAGATACGCCTCTGGGGGGGATCGGCCCCAGCCCTTCCTTTGGCCAGGGGGCCAGCTACAAACCGATCGGCCGGAACGAGCCAATCGTCATCGATTTTGCCGGGAGCTATGACGGTTATCTGGTGGACCAGACCAGAATCTTTTCCCTTGGCCCCTTGTCGGACCGTTTGCGCCGGGGCTATGACGACATGCTCAAGATTCAGCAGCTGATGATTGAGCTTGCACCCCAGCGACCCACCTGGGGAGCGCTTTACAGTGCATGCCTGGAGCTGGCGGTAGCGCTCGGTTATGTGGACAGCTTCATGGGAGCCAAGGAGAGCCAGGTCTCCTTTATCGGCCATGGTCTCGGAGTGGAAATCGACGAATACCCTTTCATCGCTCGTGGTTTCGATGAGATGGTACTGGAGCCGGGGATGGCCTTTGCCTTTGAACCGAAAGTCGTCTTTCCCGGCGAGGGTGCTGTCGGGGTTGAGAATACCTTTTATCTCGCCGATGACGGTTCCCTCAAGCGGTTGACCCATTCCCCGGATGAACTGGTTATCCTCTGATCCGACGCAAAATTTTTGTTGATTTTAATTTTTGCCAATGTTATAAGTGCCTAACCATTTTTGTATACAGTATATCGAGTCGGTGTTCCAACATCACGACAGTTCTATAGAATCTGTCGCTGTCATGGCCTTTTGGGGCTGTGCATAATGTATGCAGAACCACCAGTGAAGGAAAGGAGGGGGGAAACGGTTTAGTCTAGTAGGTTTTTCTGGTTTGCAATGAAGGCTCATTTTCATCCAAAAACCCCAACAGACGAAAGGAGAGCTAGCAACATGGCACTGAAGGACACTCTTAAACAGAAAATCGAAGAATTCCGCCCTCGCACCACCAAACTCGTGAAAGAGTTCGGCAAGGTCATCATCGACCAGGTAACCATCGATCAGGCAATCGGTGGTGCCCGTGATATCCGCAGCTTGGTAACCGATATTTCTTATCTTGACCCGCAGGAAGGTATCCGTTTCCGCGGCAAGACTATCCCCGAGACCTTCGCAGCTCTCCCCAAGGCCCCCGGCTCTGACTATCCGACCGTTGAATCCTTCTGGTACTTCCTCCTCACCGGCGAAGTCCCGACCCAGGCTCAGGTCGACGAAGTAGTTGCAGAATTCAAAGTTCGCCAGGTTGTTCCCCAGTACGTTTTCGACGCAATCCGCGCTCTGCCGAAAGAGAGCCATCCGATGGTCATGCTGTCGGTCGGTATTCTCGCAATGCAGAAAGACTCCAAGTTCGCCGGCTTCTACAGCTCGGGCAAATTCAACAAGATGACCGCCTGGGAATACGTATACGAAGATGCCAGCGACCTCGTAGCCCGTATCGCCCCCATCGCCGCTTTCATTTACAACCTGAAGTATCGTGGCGACAAGCAGATTGCTATCGATCCGAAACTCGACATGGGCGCCAACTTCGCCCAGATGATCGGCCAGAGCGAGCAGTACAAAGACGTAGCCCGTATGTACTTCATCCTCCACTCCGACCATGAGTCCGGCAACGTCTCCGCTCACACTACGCACCTGGTTCACTCTGCCCTGTCCGACCCGTACTACTCATACTGCGCCGGTCTGTGCGGCCTTGCCGGTCCTCTGCACGGCCTTGCCAACCAGGAAGTTCTCGACTGGACCATCAAGTTCCAGGAAAAATACTGCAAAGACGTCGAGCCGACCAAAGAACTCGTTACCAAGGCACTCTGGGATACCCTCAATGCCGGTCAGGTTGTTCCGGGTTACGGCCACGCCGTTCTCCGCAAGACCGACCCGCGCTACATGTCACAGCGTGAATTCTGCCTCAAGACCCCCGGTCTCAAGGACGATCCGCTGTTCAAACTGGTAGCCATGATCTTCGAAACCGCTCCTGGCGTGCTCACCGAGCACGGCAAAGCCAAGAACCCCTGGCCGAACGTTGACGCACAGTCCGGCGTTATCCAGTGGTACTACGGCCTGCGTGAGTGGGATTACTACACCGTTCTGTTCGGCGTTGGCCGCGCCCTTGGCTGCATGGCCAACATCACGTGGGACCGCGGTCTCGGTTACGCCATCGAGCGTCCCAAGTCCGTTACCACCGCGATGCTGGAGAAGTGGGCTGCAGAAGGCGGCCGCAAGCTCTCCTAAGCCGTCGAGATGTTGCATGAATGAGAAAAGGGGAGGTGCTGCGGCACCTCCCCTTTTTGCTGATGGGATGAAAATTATTGAACCCTGATCACGGCAGGGCCGTGGGAACAGCTACTCGCCGAAGACCTGGGCCGAGAAGATGTAGATGTCCGTGTTCTCTTTCCAGTCATCGCGCCCCATCCCTGCCTTGAGAGCAGTCTGCTGGAGGAAGGCGTCCCGATCCCAGCCGTATTCGGTTGCCACCTGTGGCAGGAGCACACCACGGTGGAAGTTGCGTTCGAGGTAGATGCCATGGGTTCCGACTTCGATTTCCTCAATGTCGGTGATCTTCTGCAGAGGGGAAAGCACCGAAATCTCAACCGTGAAATCGGATAGGTCCTGCTTTTTCATCGGGTAGAAACGAGGGTCTTTGGTTGCTGCTGCGACAGCCATTTCCTGAACCAGCTGTATCAAAGGCTTGTCGGAGATGAAGTTGCCGATACAGCCCCGAAGCTTGCCGTTCATTTTGATGCTGACGAAGCAGCCCTGGTGGGATTGTAGATTCTCTGCCGCAACCTCGCGAGTTTGCACTGAACCCGAGGTTATAAATGAGACGATCGCTTCCCTGGCAGTTTCCAGAAGCTGTCGTTTTTCTGCCTGTGTCAGTTGATTCAGCATGTTGTACCTCCGCAGATGGTTGCTAAGGGTGTGTTAATGTACTATATTGGGAGGACCTTTGACAAGTGATACCTTATGGGATGGGAGGTCGTCATGATTAGACGATTTAAAGTACTGGTGGGCGGTGAGTGGCTGGGAGACGACTGCCGTGGAATCGAAGTGCTGAACCCCTATGACGACTCGGTGATCGGTATCGTTCCCGAGGCTGCGCCGGATGATGTGGAGCGGGCAATCATTGCTGCACGGGTCGGTTATCAAGGTATGGCCCAGTTACCTGCTTATAAAAGATCTGAAATCCTGGCTCGTACAGCTTCGTTCATAGCACGCGACCGAGAGGAAATTGCTGCCATCATCGCCCAGGAAGCCGGGAAATCCTGGCGATACGCCCTCGCGGAGGCGGACCGGAGCGCCGAGACCTTTTCCTTTGCTGCCCATGAAGCGAAAAACGCCCATGGCGAACTGGTCCCCATGGATGCCTCTCCGGTTTCCGCTGGTAGGTTCGGGTATTACCTCCGTGAGCCGATCGGCGTTATCGGCGCCATTACCCCCTTCAATTTCCCGTTGAACCTGGTCGCGCACAAGGTCGCCCCGGCTCTGGCAGCGGGGAATGCCATTATCCTCAAGCCTGCGACCAAGACGCCTCTCTCCTCGATCAAGCTGGCACAACTTCTTGAAGAGGCCGGTCTTCCAGCCGGCGGAATCAACCTGGTTATCGGTAGTGGGTCCACTGTGGGAAACCGGCTGGTCGAGGACGAACGGCTCGCCATGATCACCTTCACCGGCAGTCCGCCGGTGGGGCGTGCCATAAAATCCCGCGCAGGTTTGAAGCGGGTTACTCTGGAACTCGGTTCCAACTCCCCGACCATCATCGAAGAGGATGGCGATGTGGAAAAGGCGGTCTCTCGCTGCGTTGTGGGGAGTTTTGCCAATTCAGGACAGGTCTGCATCTCTGTGCAGAGGATCTTCGTTCATCAGAGCCGATATGATGAATTCGTTGCCAAGTTTGTCGCTGCAACGAACATGCTGAAGGTCGGGAACCCGATGGACAAGGAGTGCGATATAGGCCCGATGATCTCCCGTGAAGAGCTCGACAGGTCGGTCGCATGGCTTGAAGAAGCCAAGGCGGCCGGAGCCCGCATCGCAGCGGGAGGGAAGGTACATGGAAATTGTCTTGAACCGACCATTCTGGTCGACGTCACCCCGGAAATGAAGGTAATGTGTTCGGAGGTCTTTGCGCCCATCGTTTCGGTTGTCGCTTATCGCGATTTCGATCAGGCCCTGGCCCTGGCCGATGATTCGGTTTACGGGCTGCAGGCCGGCATCTATACCAGCGATATCAGCAAGGCGTTCAAGGCCATTCGTCGGCTTGACGTGGGGGGAGTGATCATCAACGACGTTCCAACCTTCCGGGTTGATCACATGCCGTACGGAGGCAATAAGGAAAGCGGGCTTGGCCGCGAGGGGATAAAGTTTGCCCTTGAGGAGATGACCAATATTAAGATGGTCTGCATTAACGTTTAATGAGAAATGATTTTCCAGTTTGCGTTGTTTGGATGAATATTTTTTTAGCTGTATGCCGTATACACTTTGTAACTCATTGAAATAGCAATATGAAAAAATAAAAACACCTTATAAAAAAGTCTTGACATTTGTGGCGAAGATAGTATATTTCGCTGTCGTTGAGCTTAGAAAAGCCATGCGCTGTGCGCGAGAATGGTATTCAAAAAAGAAAAGAGGTGAAAACGTCCATGAAAAAAATGATCTCCCTTGCACTTTGCCTTTCTCTGGCTCTGGCGTTCACCGCCGGCTGCAAGAAGAAGGAAGAAGCTCCGGCTCCGGCACCTGCTCCTGCTGCTGAGGCTCCGAAGGCCCCTGAGGCCCAGAAGCCGATGTCTTCTGCTCAGGCTCCGGCCGCTCCGGCTGCTCCGGCCGAGAAGCACTAAGCATCAGGTTTCCGTTTTTTGGGAACACAATGGCCTGCAGGTATCCTCTGCAGGCCATTTCTTTTGCCAGAAACACCTTGACATGCACTTTTCAAGAGTGCTATAAAAAACGACTCCGTGCAAAGGCCGGAGAGTTTTTCCGAGGGAGGCACCATGGAAAGGACATTCGCAATAATCAAGCCCGACGCGGTTGAGCGCAACCTCGCCGGCAAGATCCTCACCAAGATCGAAGAGGCCGGTTTCAGGATTGTCGGCTTGAAGAAGATCCATCTCAGCAAGGCACAGGCAGAAGGGTTCTATTATGTGCACAAAGAGCGGCCGTTTTTCGGCGATCTCTGTACCTTCATGTCGCGAAGTCCCGTGATGGTCATGGTACTCGAAAAAGAGAATGCCATTGCCGCCTGGCGGACCCTCATGGGCGCCACCAATCCTGCCAACGCAGAGCCTGGAACCATTCGCAAGGAATTTGCCAAAAATATCGAAGAAAACTCGGCGCACGGTTCCGATGCCCCTGAAACGGCGGCATTTGAAATCCCCTATTTCTTCAGTGCACTGGAACTGGTCTGAGGCACTTTTCGGAACAGCTCGCAACAACAAGCCCTCTGACTCCAGAGGGCTTTTTTTATAGGTATGGCTATGCCGGATAAGATCGACATAAAAAATTACTCCCTTGACGAACTGGAGCAGCTGCTTGCCGGCAGGGGGAAGGAGAGATTCCGGGCGACACAGATTTTCAAGTGGCTCTATCAGCGGGATGCCCTCTCCTTCGCCGATATGACCAATCTCTCCCGTGAGTTGCGCCAGGAACTGGACGAAACTGCCTTTGTCAGCAACCTGACACCCTCGGCAGTGGAGGTGGGGAACGACGGCACGCGAAAATACCTGTTCGACCTGGAGGATGGCAATGCCGTTGAATCGGTTCTCATTCCGGACGAGGGACGAAACACCCTTTGTATATCATCCCAGGCAGGATGCGCCATGGCGTGCAAATTCTGTCTCACCGGCACGTTCAAGCTGACGCGGAACCTCACCACTGCCGAGATCATCAATCAGGTCTGCGCGGTGCGACGTGACGCGGAAATACGCAATATCGTCTTTATGGGGATGGGTGAGCCGTTACATAACCTGGATAACGTGATCAGAGCTGTCCGAATACTCGTCGACGGGAATGGGCTCCAGTTTTCCAACCGGCGGGTGACCGTTTCTACCTGTGGCCTGGTGCCAGAGATGGTGGTTCTCGGCCGAGAGGTCATCGTCAATCTTGCCGTATCCCTGAATGCCACCACCGATGCGCAGCGCGACCAGTTGATGCCGATCAACCACAGATATCCTTTGGCCGCCCTCATGCAGGCCTGTCGCGAATTTCCGCTGCCCTCGCGCCGGAAGATCACCTTCGAATACGTGATGATCGGCGGGCTCAACGATTCGCTGGAGGATGCGCGGCGGCTTCTGAGGTTGATTGCCGATATCCCGCACAAGGTGAACCTCATCCCGTTCAACGAGCATGAGGGGTGCGCTTTCAAGACGCCGACCCGGGCAGCGATCGACGCGTTTCACCGGTACCTCATCGACCGCAATGTTACGGTTATCACCCGGGAGAGTCGGGGAGGGGATATCTCTGCTGCCTGCGGACAGTTGAAGGGCAAGCTGAGAGGAGTTTGAACCGGCAGTCTGTGATGATTTGCGTAGGCAATAAGAAAACCCGCCAGGAGTGACCGGCGGGTTTTCTTATTGCGGAATCGGCCGTTATTTGCGGATCATCTCGACTTCCAGGCTGATGGTCACCTCATCGCCGACCACCACGCCGCCGGTTTCCATGGCCTTGTTCCAGGCGAGACCGAAGTCTTTCCTGTTGATCCTGGTGGTTGCCGAAGCGCCACGCCGGAAATTGCCCCATGGATCTTTCACCTCTGCGGTTGGACCCTCTACATCGAGAACGACCTCTCTGGTAATGCCTCGGATGGTGAGATCGCCGGTGAGGGCAAGGGTATTTGCACCTGTCCGGTGCACCTTTCTGGAGCTGAAGGTCATCTGGGGATACTTGGCGACATCAAAAAAATCCGCACTTCGCAGGTGCTCGTCGCGCTTGGTCACTCCGGTGTTGATCGAGGCGGTTTCGATGGATACGGAGGTTTTGGATTTTGCGATATCCTGATCGTTCAGGTCAATAGTTCCGCTCACCTTGCCGAAAACGCCCTTGACATTTGACACCATGAGATGGCGCACCTTGAACTGGATGCTCGAATGGTCCGGGTCAATGGCGTAGGTTGCTGAAAAACTAGCAGCTGGCGTAATGGCGAGTGCGACGACGATAAGCAACAGAATGAACCTGTTCATGCTGTATCCCTCCTCTGTTCCGGTTTTGGGGCATACGTTTCCCGTTTCTTTTTGCTGCACCGTCATGACCGACCTGGCCGGGTCTCGTCTCCCCTGCTTGGACTCTGCAGGTAATCAGCTGCAGACTGCATAATAGTACATTTTGCATGCGGTGCGACAGGTGTCAACCTGCAGGGTAAAGTGTCACTGTTTTGACGTGCAGTTGCCGGAATTTGCTACTAAAGTTCTGTTTGAGGGCGACGATAAGTGGCCTATAGAGACATGCAAGGAGACGAATATGCGGTACAAAATACTTGCTGACCACTTTACCACCAATTGCATGGCAGTGCTGACCGTCGGGGGGTGTCTCCTCTGGCTCTGCCTGTCGGGCTATGTTGGCGGGGCGCGGCTGGAACTGGCCGGGGTCATCGCGGTTTCCATGCTCTTGATGTATTATCTGCTCGGGTACATGGAACGGACGGCACGGCTCCGGCAGATGAAGCGGAACTGGGAAATGGCCGGCGAAAAGGTACAGCTGATGGAAAGCATCAACCGACTGGAAGAGGGGCATCTGGCGACAATCCAGACCATTGCCGCTGCCCTTGATGCCAACGATACCTATGCAAATGGCCATGCCGACAGGGTTGCCGGTTTTGCCGTGAAGATCGGCAAGGCCATGGGGCTCTGTCAGGATGAACTCGACGCGCTTGAGCGGGCAGCGCTTTTGCACGACATCGGTAGAATTTTTGTGCAGGATCATATCTGGCGGAAGGAAGGGCCGCTCACCGCCGAGGAGCAGGCGCAGATCCGTCAATATCCCGTCCTCGGGGCCGAGATTATCGACTCCATCAAGCCTCTCAAGCTTGAGGCGCAGGCGGTTCTGCATCATCACGAACGCTTTGACGGCTCCGGGTATCCCTACGGGCTGAAGGGGTTGGCAATTCCGCTGGAAGCCCGTATCCTGGCCGTTGCGGACGCCTTTGACGCGATGACATCCGAACGGCCCTTCCGGAGCGCCCTCCTGATGCGAGAGGCCCTGGAAGAGCTCTATTCCAACGCCGGCAATCAGTTCGACCCGCGGGTGGTGGAGGCATTCCTTACGGTTCTTGATGATATCTCGCGTGAGACTGAGGTCATGAGCTTCTCCCAGAAGCGTTTTGGCGCCCGGCTCTACAGCATGGTTGGGAACTGTTGACGTAAGAGGACCCGGTTGGAAAGGCAGATGGCGGGGTGGTCACGAACCACCCCGTTTTTTTGTTTCCCGAACCCTGCCACATCCCCTTCAGCCCCCTGCCAGAGCGGGCTTTCGCCCCCCTTTTTACTTGACATAACAGGATGATATGGTCTATGTTGCCAGTTTGTTGAAGCGGGCGGGAAGCGACTTCCCGCAACTTGGCGAGGAGTGCACATGGAAGAGTTAAGTGAGCTGTTGCTGCAGAGGAGACGCAAGGTTGATGCACTCTGGGAGGCCGGGATCAATCCCTATCCCAACGACTTCAAGGCGGCCCATACGTCTGCCGACCTGTTTGCCACATTTGGCGCCGTGCAGGAGATCCCGGAGCAGGCAGCCACCTTTATCATAGCTGGACGGATCATTGCCCGTCGTTCCTTTGGCAAGGCCGCATTTATCCAGGTTCAGGACCGCAAGGGGCGGATGCAGCTCTACGTCCGCAAGGACACCCTGGGGGATGAGGCCTTTGCCACGTTCGACTCGTTCGATATTGGCGATATCGTCGGCGCCTCGGGGTGGCCGTTCAGGACCAAGACCGGCGAGCTGTCGCTCCATGTCACCGAGATCAGGCTGCTGACCAAATCCTTTCTCCCCCTTCCCGAAAAATTCCATGGCCTCACTGATGTCGAGACGCGCTATCGGCAGCGGTATGTCGATCTGATCGTCAATCCGGAGGTGCGGGATGTCTTTGTCAAGCGTTCCCGCATTATCAACCTGATCCGTGAATTCATGGTGGGGCATGATTTCCTTGAGGTCGAGACTCCCATGATGCAACCGATTCCCGGTGGTGCCACGGCTCGTCCCTTTGTCACGCATCACAACGCACTGGACATGCAGCTCTATCTGCGCATTGCTCCCGAGCTGTATCTCAAGCGGCTGCTGGTAGGTGGTTTTGATCGGGTTTTCGAGATCAATCGCAATTTCCGCAACGAAGGGATCTCCATCAGGCACAACCCCGAATTCACCATGATGGAGTTCTACCGCGCCTATGCGACCTTCGAGGATCTGATGGACTTTACCGAGGATCTCCTCTGCCATGTGGCGCAGGAGCTTCTGGGCTCGCTGGATTTGGCATATCAGGGGCAGACCATCAGCTTTGCGCGCCCCTGGAAGCGGCTGACAGTGCAGGAGGCGATCCTGGAGTATGGCGACATCGACGCCAAGGCGCTGCAGGACAGGGATCTCGCCTATGCCTATGCCCAGAGCATCGGGCTCGATCTGCCCGAGGATATCGGTTATGGCAAGCTCGTCACCGAGATATTCGAGGAGGTGGCCGAGACGAAACTGATCCAGCCGACCTTCATCACCGCCTATCCCACCGAGGTGTCGCCTCTGTCCCGCAAGAGCGACCTCGATCCCGAAATTGTAGACCGTTTTGAGCTCTTCATTGCCGGACGTGAGCTTGCCAATGCCTTTTCCGAATTGAACGATCCCGTTGACCAGAAGGAGCGGTTCCTGGCCCAGGTCGCGGCCAAGGACAAGGGGGACGAGGAAGCGCACTACATGGATGAAGATTACATCAGGGCTCTTGAATACGGGATGCCGCCGGCTGCCGGCGAAGGGATCGGCATCGACCGCCTGGTCATGCTGTTCACAGATTCCCCGTCCATCCGGGATGTCATCCTCTTTCCCCAGTTGAGGAAAGAAACCCGCTGATGCCCTACGAACTCCTTATTGGCCTTCGCTATCTGAAGGCAAAGCGGAAGTCCACTTTCATTTCCATCATCACGGTGATCTCCGTCAGTGGTGTGGCGCTCGGGGTACTGGCCCTGATCGTGGTGCTGGCGGTGATGACCGGTTTCGAGGAAGACCTCAAGAACAAGATCATGGGGACCAATGCCCATGTGGTGGTCCTGGGGGGGAGCGACGGCATTGCCGACTACCCTTCCCTGATGGCACGGCTGAAAAAGTTCGACGGAGTGCTGGCGACAACGCCGTTCATCTACAACCAGGTCATGCTTACAACGGGGAAGAACGTCTCCGGCGTGGTACTGCGGGGGATCGACCCGGCAACCGACCGGCAGGTCACCAACCTGTCCAAGGCGATGGTCGACGGGAATCTCGAAGATCTTGAGCGGATCACCGCCAAACCCCTGGCTGGCAGCGAGCCGCCGTCGCCCGGCATCGTCATCGGCCGCGAGCTGGCGAGAAACCTGAACCTGTTCGTGGGGGACACCGTCAATGTGGTCTCTCCCATGGGGAACATCACTCCGCTGGGGATGATCCCCAAGATGAAGAAGTTCCGGGTAGTGGGTCTGTTCAATACCGGCATGTTCGAGTACGATACGACCCTGGCCTATGTAGACCTTCGCGAGGCCCAGAGTTTCCTTGGCATGGGGGATAGCGTCACCGGCGTCCAGCTCAAGGTCAGCGACGTCTACCAGACCGGTGCGCTGGTACGGCGGATCAACCGCGAATTGGGCGCTCCCTTCTACGCCAGGGACTGGATGCAGATGAACAAGAATATCCTCTTTGCCCTCAAGACGGAGAAGATGGTCATGTTCATCATCCTGACCCTGATCGTGCTGGTTGCCGCCTTTGGCATCGCCTCCACACTCTTTATGGTGGTGATGGAGAAGAACAAGGACATCGCCATACTCAAGTCCATGGGGGCAACCGGCCGGAGCATCATGAAGATCTTCGTCCTGGAAGGTCTCATCATCGGCATTACCGGCACAGCCATCGGCATAGCCGGAGGGCTCCTGGTCGCACTCAACCTGGAGCCGATCGTCAATATGGTTCAGCGCGTCACCGGTTTCGAGCTGTTCAGCAAGGATGTCTATTACCTGGACCACTTCCCATCACAGGTGGTGCCGGGGGATGTTGTCCTGATCGCCGTGACGGCAGTGCTCATCTCGTTCGTCGCCACGCTCTATCCTTCGTGGCAGGCGTCACGGATGGCCCCTGCCGAGGCTCTGAGATATGAATAGCCTCCTGGCTGTGAGCGATCTCAATAAATCTTTCGGCTCGGGCGATGCCAAGATCGAGGTGCTGAAGGGGATCAACCTGCAGATCGCCGCAGGGGAGACCATTGCCCTGGTCGGGGCGTCCGGGGCGGGGAAGAGCACCCTGCTGCACATCCTCGGCACCCTTGACCGGCCAACGACAGGCCAGGTGCTGTTCCGGGGGGAGGATGTCTTCAGGCTGAACGACCAGGCACTGGCGACATTTCGCAACCAGGCCATCGGTTTCGTGTTCCAGTTTCATCACCTGTTGCCGGAATTCACCGCCCTGGAGAACGTCATGATGCCGCTGCTCATTGCCGGCACTGACCGCGGCACGGCGCGTGAGAAGGCATCCGGCCTGCTCGGTGATGTGGGGCTTGCCCACCGCCTTACCCACAAGCCGGGTGAGCTGTCGGGAGGAGAGCAGCAGCGTGTCGCCATTGCCCGAGCGCTGGTCGGCTCGCCGCAGGTGCTGCTGGCCGACGAGCCGACCGGGAACCTGGATATGAAGACCAGCGACGAAATTCACTCCCTGCTGTGCGACATTCATGCCGCCCGCGGGGTTACCCTGATCATCGTTACCCATAACGAGCGGCTTGCCGCCCGCCTGGGACGGACCATTAGAATGGTTGACGGCAGGATATCAGCGGAATGAGGGTCGCAACCATTAACGCGCAACGGAAACGGCATCTGGAGGTGGATTTGCTCAGCAGGCTTTGCATACTGGTGTGCTGGATGGTGCTGTTCCTGCCCACGTCGGGCTGGTCGGTCTCAGGGTCGGGAGAGCGGATCTCCGAAGTGGAGATCAGCGGAAATCGCAGGATCGAGACAGCTGCCATCAAGAGCGTCATTACGCTCAAGGCGGGGGATCTCCTCTTTGCCGACAAGGTTGATGCCGATGTCCGGGCGATCTTCAAACTGGGGCATTTCCAGGATGTGCAGGGAGAAACCGAGCCCGGTGCCAAGGGGCTCAAGCTGATCTACAAGGTTGTTGAGAAACCGGTTATCCGTGACATCAAGATCGAAGGGAACAAGGAGCTCTCCACCGAGAAGATCCGCGATGCCCTGGAGATCCGTAACAATGCCGTCTATTCGGCAAAGGATCTGGCCAAGACCATCCGCAAGATCAAGAAACTCTACGCCGACGAGGGGTATTTCCTGGCAGAGGTGGAAGGGAAGACCGAACAGAGTTCGCCGACCGAGCTCCGCGTCGTTCTGAAGATCACCGAAGGCAGGAAGGTCCTGATCCAGGAGGTCCGCTTCGAAGGGAACACGGCATTCACGCGGCGCAAGCTCAAGGGGCTCATGGAGACCACCGAGGACTGGTGGATGGCCTGGCTGACCGGCGCCGGCGTCTACAAGGAAGAGGTGCTGAAAAACGACCTCACCCTTATCGCGGATCACTACTTCAACAATGGCTATGTAAACGTCAAGGTTGCCGAGCCGAAGGTGGAGTTGCTTCCCAGCAAGAAAGGGCTGATTGTCACCATCGGGATCACCGAGGGGGATCAGTACCGCGTCGGGCAGATCGATTTCAAGGGGGACCTGCTGGAAAAGGGGGAGGAGTACGCGAAGAAGCTCAAACTGAAGACCGGCGAAGTCTTCAGCCGGGGCACGCTGCGGGCCGATGTCTTCGGTCTGACCGATCTCTATGCCGACCAGGGGTATGCCTTTGCCAACGTGAACCCTCTCACCAAGATCAATCACGAGCAGAAGATCATCGACATCACCTTTGACATGGAAAAAGGGGACAAGGTCTATATCGATCGGATCAATATCTCCGGGAACCCCAAGACCCGCGACAAGGTGGTGCGGCGTGAGATCAAGCTGTCCGAAGGTGATCTCTACAGCGCAACAGCGCTCAAAAAGACCAAGCAGTCGCTGATGAACCTCGGCTTTTTCGAGGAGGTGGCGCTCACCACCGAACAGGCGAGCGCCAGCAACCGTCTCAATCTCAAGGTGGACGTGAAGGAAAAACCGACCGGGACGTTCAGTATCGGTGCCGGTTACAGCTCCCTGGACGGTCTGATCGGCCAGGGATCGGTCCAGCAGGCCAACTTTCTCGGACTCGGCCTGAAGGCCCATGCCTCGGCTTCTCTGGGCGGGAAGTCCCAGACCTACAACATAGGGCTTACCGATCCCTACTTCCTTGATTCCCGCTGGACCGTGGGTGCCGACGTCTACCGGACGGAGCGGGAGTATCTCGACTATACCCGGCGGGCCACCGGTGGCGATATCAAGGCGGGCTATCCGCTCTCCGATACCGTGAGCACCTTCTGGGTCTATCGCTACGAAGAAAAGGAAATCTACGACGTTTCCCAGGCGTTTCTGACCAGCGGCGAATTCTTCGAGGCGAGCTCCACCACCAGCGCCATTACCGCAAGCCTGTCGCGGAACACCACCGATTACCGGCTCGATCCCACCACCGGCATGATCAACAACCTCTCCCTGGAGTTTGCCGGTCTGGGCGGCACCAACCGCTATCTCCGCTATATCGGTTCCACCACCCAGTTTTTCCCGGCCGGCTTTGCCGGAGGGGTCTTTTCCCTGCGCGGGGAACTGGGCTATATCCAGGAGCTCGGCAAGGAACTCCCCATTGACGAGAAATTCTACCTGGGGGGGATCAACACCCTGCGGGGCTACGATGGCAGGACCGTCAGCCCGTATATCATTTCCGACGTTCCCAACAGCGTCAACGGTACGGCCCCCAATACCCGAGCATACATCGGCGGCACTACCGAGGCGATCTTCAACGCCGAATTCACCATGCCGCTCATCAAGGATGCCGGACTCAAGGGGGTGCTGTTTTTCGATGCCGGTAATTCTTACGATAGTGCCAGTCGGCTCTTTTCCACCCTGCAGACCAGCTACGGCTTCGGCATCCGCTGGTTTTCCCCGATCGGGCCGCTGCGGCTCGAATACGGTATCCCGATCAACCCTCGCGCCGGTATTGACGACAAGGGGGGCAGGCTGGAGTTTTCCATCGGCAGCTTTTTCTAATCTCAGTCAGGACAAAGGAGAGACAGATGAAAAAAGGAATGTTCAGTACGGTTGTGTTATCGCTGTGCATGCTCGTTGCCTCGGTCGTGGTTGCCGGGGCTGAAGGGGTCAAGCTGGGGGCAGTCGACATCCAGAAGGTCCTGCATAACTCCGAGGCCGGCAAGACTGCCAAGGAGCAGCTGGCTGCCAAGATCGCCAAGTACGAGGCGGAAAAGAACTCCCGCGAGGACGACCTGAAAAAACTCAAGGCCGAGCTGGAAAAGCAGAACATCATCCTTAACGAGTCGGCCCGCAATGCCAAGGAGAAGGATTACCAGCAGAAACTCAAGGAATACCAGCGCTTCATCAAGGATGTGAACGACGAGCTGCAGGGGAAGGACGATGAACTGAAGAACAGGATCATCGACGACACCCTCAGGGTCACCCAGGAATACGGCCGCAAGAATGGCTACACCTTCATCTTCGTCAAGAGCGAGGTGATGATGTACATGGACGACAAGGTGGATGTGACCGAGGATATCATCAAGCTGATGAACAGCAAGAGCGACAAAAAGTAGCCGGCGCCTCGCAGCCGGTAGATTTCACACATTTTCCTTTTTTTGCTGAGCGTTTTCCGACTATAAGGAATGAGAGATATGACCAAGACACTTGCCGAACTCGCCCAATGCCTGGGTGGCAGGGTCGTCGGCGATCCCGAAGCCACCGTGCGGGGTCTGGGGACCCTGGACGATGCGGGGGAAGGGCAGATCACCTTCCTGGCCAATCCTCGATATGCGGGGAAGGTGGCCACCTGCCGGGCAACTGCGGTGGTGCTCCCTCCGGGGGCTGAGGGGTATGGCCGCAACGTGATCGAGGTTGCCAATCCCTATCTGGCGTTTGCCAAGCTGTTGCAGATCTTCCATGTCGAACCCCGCAAGGCGCTGGGGGTGATGGCAGGAGCCCATATAGGCGCTGACGTGCGACTCGGTGCCGAGGTGACCATACATCCCGGCGCCACGGTCATGGATGGGGCGACACTGGGTGACCGTGTGACCCTCTATCCCGGCGTGGTTCTCTACCCAGGGGTCGTGGTGGGTGACGACGTCACCCTGCATGCCAATGTGACGGTGCGCGAACGCTGCCGCATCGGCAACCGCGTCACCATCCATGGCGGCACCGTCATTGGCAGCGACGGCTTCGGCTATGCACCGGACGGCAGGGAGTGGTACAAGATCCCCCAGATCGGCATCGTTGTCATTGAGGACGATGTGGAGATCGGCGCTAACGTGGCCATTGACCGGGCAGCCCTCGAAGTGACCCGCATCGGACGAGGGACCAAGATCGACAATCTGGTGCAGATCGCCCACAACTGCATTATCGGCGAGAACTGCATGGTCATCTCCCAGGTGGGGATCTCCGGCAGCACCACGCTTGGCGATCATGTGACCCTTGCCGGGCAGGTGGGGGTCGCCGGACACCTGACCATCGGCGACAATGCCATGGTCGGCGCGAAATCGGGCATTCCGGGAAACCTTCCGGCTGGCAGCATGGTGAGCGGTCTTCCCGCCTTTGAACACCGTGACTGGCTCAAAGCGATGGCGGTGGTACCGCGTCTCCCCGAGCTGCGAAAGACCATTTCCTCTCTGGAAAAAAGGATTGCACAACTGGAAGAGTCCGTAAAACGCGAGGCATGAAGCAGCCCATGCCCCGACGTTTCGCCGGCCCTTGACCGTTTATGTTTCATTGACCGTTATCAGGAGGTAAGCCATGCTGCTTGACGTGAACCAGATCATGAAGATCCTGCCCCACCGCTACCCGTTCCTGCTGGTGGACCGCGTGGTCGAACACGAACCGGGACAGAAGATCGTGGGAATCAAGAATGTCACTATCAACGAGCCGTTTTTCCAGGGGCATTTCCCCGGTCATCCGGTCATGCCGGGTGTCCTGATTATCGAGGGAATGGCCCAGGTGGGGGGCATCCTCGCCTACCTCGCCTCCAGCGACGAGATCAAGAAAAAGGTCTGCTATTTTGCCTCCATCGACAATGCAAAATTCCGCAGGCCGGTGGTCCCCGGCGACCAGCTCCGCATCGAAATGACCGCCACTGCCTGCAAGCGCGGCATGTGGGTCTTTGCCGGCAAGGCGTATGTTGAAGACAAACTGGCAGCCGAGGCCGATCTCAAGGCCACCTTTGCCGACATGAACAGATCGTAATATCCATCCGACACAATCGGGAATGGTTTCAAGCGCCGTTCCGACAGGAGTTGACATGATACATCCAACAGCCATAGTCCATCCAGGTGCAGAACTGGCCGCAGATGTGGAGGTCGGGCCCTATGCCGTGATCGGCGAACATGTGAAGATCGGCCGGGGAACCAAGATCGGTGCCCATGCCGTCATCGACGGCTGGACCACCATTGGCGAAGAGAACCAGATCTTCCAGATGGCGGCCGTGGGCGCTGCCCCGCAGGACTTGAAATACAAGGGTGAAGAGACCCTGGTCATTATCGGAGACCGGAACGTCATCCGCGAATTTGCCACGATCCACCGTGGCACCATGAGTGGCCGCCGCCAGACCGTTGTGGGGAGCGGCAACATGCTCATGGCCTATTCCCATGTCGCCCATGACTGCATCCTCGGCGACGGCATTGTCATGGCAAACGCCACAGCCCTTGCCGGGCACGTGACCGTGGACAGTTTCGCCATTCTCGGCGGGTTGGTGGCGATCCATCAATTCGTGCGGATTGGCGGCTATGTCATGATCGGCGGCGGCACCATGGTGGGGCATGATATCCCGCCCTTTACCATCGCGGCCACCTGCGACAAACGCGACGCTTCCCTGCGCGGTCTGAACCTGATCGGACTCAAGCGGCGCGGTTTCAGCCCCGAGCTGATTACCGACCTGAAGCGGGCGTACCGGATCCTGGCCTTCTCCAAACTGAAGCTTCCCGAGGCGCTGGCAAAGATGAAGAGCGACCTGCGCCAGTCGCCGGAGCTCTCCTACTTCATCGAGTTCATCGAGAAGTCGGAGCGGGGGATCTGCCGGCCATGAGCAGGTTGCGGACGGCAGTCATAGGTGTCGGCTACCTGGGGAAATTTCATGCCGACAAGTACGCAGTGTGCGCGAACGCCGAGCTGGTTGCCGTGGTGGATGCCGATGCGGCGCGTGTCGCCGAGGTAGCCGGTTCGTTGTCGGCGCGTCCGGTGATCGATTACCGCGATCTGGACGGGCAGGTGGATGCGGTGAGCATTGTCGTGCCGACCCGGGCCCATTTCGAGGTGGCCGAGTTCTTCCTCTCCCGCGGCGTTCATGTTCTGCTGGAAAAGCCGATGACTGCGACCCTCGACGAGGCGCGGGCATTGAACCTTCTGGCACGCGAGAAGGGGCTGGTCCTGCAGGTAGGCCACCTGGAACGGTTCAACCCGGTCTACGCGGCACTCCGCAGCAATCTCTCCCGCCCCCGTTTCATCGAGGCGAGCCGGATCGGGCCGTTCAAGGCGAGAGGTACCGATGTCAGTATCATCCTCGACCTGATGATCCACGACCTGGACATCATCCTGTCGCTGGTCAGATCGCCGGTCTGCGAGGTCCGCGCCACAGGGGCGCCGGTCTACAGCGACCGGGTGGATATCGCCAATGCCCGCCTGGCATTCGAGAACGGCTGCGTTGCCAATGTGACCGCCAGCCGGATCAGTCTCAAGAGCGAGCGGCGCATGCGGATATACCAGGAAGATTCCTACCTGAACGTCGATTTCCAGGATCGCAGGATCGTCACCTTCCGCAAGGGGGAGGGGGAGCAGATGCCTGGCGTCCCCAATCTGGCCAAGGAAGAACAGACCTTTGCCCAGAGCGATCCGCTTCTCTCCGAGGTGACGGCCTTTCTCGATGCCGTGCAGAGCGGCAAGCCGCCGCAGGTAAGCGGCGAGGACGGCCAGTTGGCGCTGGAAGTCGCATTGATGATCGAAGAAGCAGTGAACAAGGGGTAGGGAGCAGGGCAGGCCGTGTCCCGTCCCTGAACCCTGATCCCATTACACGAGGTGTTACTATGATTCCAATGGTTGACCTGAAGGTTCAGTACCACGCGCTCAAAGACGAGATCGATGGCGGCATCCTGACCGCCCTGGAGAATACCCAGTTCATCCTGGGTCCCAATGTGACGGCGCTGGAGCAGGAAACCGCCGCCTATCTCGGCGTCAAGCACGCCATTGCCTGCGCCTCGGGGACCGATGCCCTCCACCTCGCCCTGGCCGCAGCAGGGGTCGGACCGGGCGACGAGGTCATAACCACCCCGTTCACCTTCATTGCTACGGCTGAGGCGATCCGTTACGTGGGGGCGACCCCGGTCTTCGTTGACATCGATCCCCAAAGCTTCAACATCGATCCGCGCCGTATCGAGGCAGCAATCACGCCCCGGACCAAAGCGGTGCTGCCGGTTCACCTGTTCGGGCAACCCGCCGATCTGCGCGCCATTGCCGAGATCTGCACCCGTAGCGGGCTTCTGCTGCTGGAAGACTGCGCCCAGTCCTTCGGCGCATCCATCGATGGCGTCATGACCGGCGCCTGGGGACTGTTCGGCTGTTTCAGCTTCTTCCCCAGCAAGAACCTCGGCTGTTACGGCGACGGTGGCCTGATCACCACCAATGACGATGCCATGGCCGAGCAGGTGAAGATGCTGCGCAACCACGGCAGCAAGGTCCGTTACCACCACGACGTGATCGGCTACAACAGCCGCCTCGACGAGCTGCAGGCCGTCATCCTGCGGGTCAAACTCAAGCATATGGATGCCTTTACCGCGGGGCGGCGCCGGGTAGCCCATCTCTACAGCTCGCTGCTTGCGGGCTCGGTCCTCGCCCCCCCCTGCGAAGACGGCATCGGTCTCCATGTCTACCACCAGTACACGACCCTGACCGGCTGTCGCGATGCCGTCATGGAGGCGCTTTCCAAGGCGCAGATCGCCTCGGCCATCTACTATCCGATCCCCCTGCACCAGCAGAACGTCTTTAGCGCCGAGTGCGCCGGTCTGCGGCTTCCGGTGACGGAAGATGTGGCATCGCGTTGCCTCTCGCTGCCGGTCTTCCCTGAAATGACCGACGACCAGGTCCGCCAGGTGGTGGAGGTAGTCAAATCGGTCTGCTAGCGACAGGCCGGCATTCTATCATGGGAGACGCCCCGGCGGGGCGTCTCTCTGTTTAAGACCGGAATTTTTCAACAACCTGTCAAGGATGTTATGTGGGATCTGCACAACGGATCATGATAGTTGCCGGTGAAGCATCCGGTGATATGTACGGTGCCCGCCTGGTGAGCGAAGCCCTCCGGCTCAGGCCCGACCTGACCTTCTTCGGCATCGGCGGCCAGCGGATGCGCGAGGCAGGGGTTCAGATCCTGGTAGATGCCGCTGAGATGGCCGTGGTGGGGCTGGTGGAGGTCATTGCCCACTTCGGCATCATCAAGCATGCCTTTACGACCCTGCGCGATATCATCCGCACCGACCCGCCCGAACTCCTGATCCTGATCGACTATCCCGACTTCAACATGCTGCTGGCGCGGCAGGCACGGAAACGGGGGGTGAAGGTCCTCTATTACATCAGCCCCCAGGTCTGGGCCTGGCGAGCGGGCAGGGTGCACAAGATTGCCCGGCTGGTGGACCATATGGCCGTGGTCTTTCCGTTCGAGGTCCCCTTTTACGAGCGTGCCGGTGCTCCGGTCACCTTTGTCGGCCATCCGCTGGTCGACATGGTCCGACCCACCATGACGCGCACTGAGGCGCTGGAGAGTTTCGGTCTCGACCATGCCCGCAAAACCGTCGGGCTCTTCCCCGGCAGCCGCCGGGGTGAGATGCGGCGGCTGCTGCCGGTTATCCTGGAGACTGCCGCAAGGCTGCACCGGCAATTCCCCGAGGTGCAGTTCATCCTCCCCCTGGCATCGAGCCTTACCAGGGAAGAACTCGCCCCGTACCTTGCTGCCTGCAGTCTTGATATCACCGTTGTGGAGGGGAAGGTTCACGACGTGATCCAGGTCTGCGATGCCATCGTTACCGTCTCCGGCACCGTCACCCTTGAAATCGCGCTCATCGGCGTGCCGATGGTGATCATCTACAAAGTCTCCCCCTTTACCTACCATGTGGGGAAGCGGCTGATACGGGTCGACCATATCGGCATCTGCAATATCGTCGCCGGTGACCGGGTCGTGCCGGAGATGATCCAGGACGATGCCGAACCGGGGAGGATCGCTGCCGAGATCGGCCGCATGCTGACCGATGCCACCTATGCCGCATCGATACGAGAAAAACTCGGCGCAATCCCCGCACTGCTGGGGCGGAGCGGGGCCTCGGAGCGGATTGCCCGTCTTGCCCTCGATATGATAAGGACACCCGCATCATGAAGAGTTACCTGCGTCTCATCAGATATATAAAGCAATATTGGGTGCGGATTGTCGTGGCAGCGGTGGCATCCACCGGTGTCGGCGCCATGGACGGCGCGTTCGCCTACCTGGTGGAGCCGCTGCTCAAGCGGATCTTTGCCGAAAAGGACCTGCTGGTCTTCTCGCTCCTTCCCCTCGGCATCATCCTGTTGTTCCTGTTCCGGGGGCTCTGCCGCTACCTGAACGATTACTACATCCGCACTGCCGGCCAGATGGCGGTCCAGCACGTGCGGAACGACGTCTATAGCCGCTCCATGCACCTCTCGCTCGGGTTTTTCCATCGCCAGACCACCGGCGGTCTCATGGCCCGTGTCCTGAGCGATGTGGGGACCATGCAGGAAGGCGTGGCAACGGTGGTCACCGGCCTGTTCCGTGACTGCATCTCGGCAGTGTCGCTCCTGGGGGTGGTATTCTACCGCAACTGGCAACTGGCGCTGATTTCTCTTGTTGTTGTGCCGCTGACCATCTATCCGGCGCAGAAAATTGGCCGTCGAATCAAGAATCTTTCCCGCCAGGGGCAGGAAAAGTTGGGTGACATTGCCGGTATTCTTCAGGAAACCTATGCGGGCATCAAGGTGATCAAGGCATTCGGCCTGGAAGAGCGGGAAGTGGCGAAGTTCTCCGCCAACAATACCCAGTTTTACGGTGTGATGCGACGATCCATCAAATACGAGGCGCTTTCCACGCCGATGATGGAATTCATCACCTCCTTCGGGGTTGCTGCCGTGGTCTGGGCCGGTGGCGCCAGCGTCATGGGGGGGAAGATGACCGCCCCCGAGTTCTTCTCATTCGTGACAGCCATGGTCCTTATGTACAATCCGATCAAGAAGCTCTCCGGGACCTACAATTCCATCCAGCGCTCTCTCGGTGCTGCCGAACGGGTCTTCGAGATCATCGATGCTCAGCCGGAGATCGTTGACTCGCCCCATGCGAAGCCGCTCGACAGGGTGCGGGGGGACGTGGAGTTTCGCGATGTCACCTTCAGTTACCAGGATGAGAATGTGCTGCAGGGGATAACCCTTTCTGCGAAAAAGGGTGATGTCATCGCCCTGGTGGGGCCGTCCGGGGCGGGCAAGACCACCCTGGTCTCGCTGATATCTCGATTCTACGACGTAACCGGCGGTGCCGTGCTCATTGACGGCCATGATGTCCGCAACGTGCGCCTGACCGACCTCCTGCGCCAGGTTGCCCTGGTCGACCAGGAAACCACGCTGTTCAATGACACCATCGCCAACAACATCCGCTATGGCAAGCCGGATGCCAGCGATGCCGAGGTGGAAGCGGCAGCCAGGGCGGCCTTTGCCCACGACTTCATCGTGGATCTTTTGCCCGAAGGGTATGCTACCAACATCGGCGATCGCGGGGTGCGGCTTTCGGGCGGTCAGCGGCAGCGACTCTGCATAGCCAGGGCGATCCTCAAGGATGCGCCGATCCTGATTCTCGACGAGGCGACCAGCGCCCTGGACACCGAGAGCGAGCAGATGGTGCAGCAGGCCCTGGAAAACCTCATGGCCAATCGGACCACCTTTGTCATCGCCCATCGCCTCTCCACCATCTACCGGGCCGACCGGATCGTGGTGCTGGAAAACGGTGTCACCCGCGAGAGCGGTACCCATGGTGAACTGTTGGCGGCAAACGGTCTCTATCGCAAGCTGTACGACATGCAATTCAAGGAATGAAAGCACTACGCCGCGCATTTGTCCGCAAGCTGTCGGGCCGGCCTCTGGCCGTGATCATCTACCTGCTGATCCATCTGCTTCGTCTGACCCTGCGGATCGAAACGGTGGGGGGGGAGATCTTCAGGGATTTTGTCAGCCGTGCCGAAGGGGTCATCGGCATCTTCTGGCATGGCCGGCTGCTGATGGTCCCGTTTGCCTATCCCGGCAAGAGGCTGCATGTCCTGATCGGGATGCATCGTGATGGACAACTGATCGCGGACGTCATGAAATGTTTCCGGTTCGGTCTGGTACGGGGGTCATCATCCAGGGGGGGAGTTGCGGCGCTGCGGGAGTGTGTACGCCTGCTGAATGCCGGCAATGATCTGGCCATTACCCCGGACGGGCCCCGAGGCCCAGCCGAGGTAGCAAAGCTCGGTGTTGCCCAGGCGGCCATGGTCAGTGGCAGGGCGATCATACCGGTAGCGTTTTCCGCGTCCCGGAGCTGGCTCATCGAGAGCTGGGACCGTCTCTTGATTCCCAAGCCATTTTCACGGGGCGTCTATGTTATCGGCCAGCCTCTCCGTTACCAGAAGGGTGAGGAGTTGGAGGCGTTTCGCCAACGGATCGAGTCGGCCCTCCGGGAGACGACGAACCGGGCGGACCAACTGGCCCTGAATCGTGCAGCGTGAAACGTGAACCTGCCTGCATCCGGAGCACCAACGCGGATGAGATACCAGCTCCTCAGGCAGCTAGTCTCTTCCGGTTCGGGATGAGAGCGGCGCGTACTTCTTGTCTCATGTCACACGGCCTTTGCGAGCTCATACATGTACCTGCTCTATAATATCCTGCTCCTGTGTGCCCTGCCGTTCATCATCGGCTATCACCTGTACCGTTCTGTGAGCAGGGGGCGTCCGGCAGCTTTGCTGGAGCGGTTCGGGTTTGTCGATCAGGCACCGGTTTTGACCCCTGGAGGACCTCCCCCGATCTGGGTCCATGCCGTATCGGTGGGTGAGACCATAGCTGTCCGTCCTCTGCTCAAGGCGCTGAAGGAGAGGTTCCCGGAGCGCCTTCTGGTGCTTTCAAACATGACCGAGACCGGCCGCGTGGTTGCCCAGGAGATCCCTTGGGTCGACCATTGCATCCGCTTTCCCTTCGATTACCCCTGGGCGGTGCGCCGCCTGCTGCGCCAGATCGACCCCGGCCTGGTGGTCATCGTGGAGACCGAGCTCTGGCCGAACTTCCTGCGCGAGGCGCGCAACAGGTCCATCCCGACCCTGATAGCCAATGGTCGGATCTCTGATCGTTCGTTCGGGCGCTATCTAAAGGCCCGGCGGCTTTTCCGGCCGGTGCTGGACACGGTCGGTGCCTTCTGCATGCAGAGCAGCGAGGATGCCCGGCGGATCATCGCCATTGGCGCCGACGAGGCAAGGGTACAGGTGGCCCGCAACCTCAAGTTCGACATCCCTGTAGGGAACGTCTCCGCGGCGGAGCGTCTCGCCTGCAGACTACAGTATCGTCTGCCGGAAGCGGCAACTGTCATCGTTGCCGGCAGTACCCATCCCGGCGAAGAGGGGCAGGTCGTTGCCGCTTTTTCCCGGCTGGTCGGTGCGGGAAAAGAGGCTGTGCTGGTCCTGGTACCGCGGCATCCAGAGCGGGCAGCGGAGGTGGCCGATCTGCTGCAGCAGGCAGGACTGGCATATGTCCGTCGATCCTCCCTGGCCGGGCGTGAGGCGGAACTCGCCGCGGGCGAGGTGCTGCTGGTGGACACCATCGGCGAACTGATGCGCCTCTATGGTCTGGCGGACGTGGCCTTTGTAGGAGGGAGCCTGGTGCCGGTGGGGGGGCACAATGTGCTGGAACCGGCTTCGCTGGGGGTACCGGTCATTATCGGCCCGCATATGACCAACTTCCGCGAGATTTCAGCGCTGGTTCTTGCCGCTGATGCCGCGCTCCAGGTTGCCGACGGCGAGCAGCTGGCAATGGCACTGACGACCCTGCTGGACGATGCCGCCCGCAGGGCCGGCATGGGAGAGAATGGCCGGCGGCTGGTCCTGGAACAAGGGGGGGCAACCGCCCGGCACCTGGCAGCGATCGAACAATGTCTCAGGGGTGAAGCGTGAAAGGCGAAGCGTACTTCAGGGAGCTGGTCGCCGGTTCGCGGCGGGGTCTGGTCGACCGGCTCGTCTTTGCCCTCCTTGTGCTCTGTTCCTTCCCCTATGGATTGGTCATGAAGATCAGGGCGTTCGGGTACCGGACCGGAATCATCCCTTCCCGCCGGTTGCCCAGGCCGGTGATTTCAGTGGGGAACATCACTGTCGGGGGGACCGGCAAGACCCCGACGGTCCTGCTCATCGCCCGGCTCCTGCTGGAGAGGGGGAAGCGGGTGGTGGTCCTGACCAGGGGGTATGGAGGATCGCTGGAGGGGGAAACCAGGATCGTCGCGGATGGCACCGGCCTGCTCCTTTCTCCTGCCGAGGCGGGTGACGAGCCCTGCCTGCTGGCTTCTGCCCAGCCCGGATTGATGGTGGTAATGGGACCGGATCGCTACCTGGCCGGATGTCTGGCCATGAAACAGCTTGCCCCGGATATCTTCCTCCTCGATGACGGATTCCAGCATCAGCGGCTCGGACGGGATCTGGACATCCTGCTCCTGGACGGCACAAATCCCTTTGCCACGGGGCATACCCTGCCCGCCGGCATGTTGCGTGAACCGCCATCTGCTGCACGGCGGGCAGACCTGGTCATCTTTACCCGCTCTGCAGGCGCGCTGCCACCTGTTCACGAGCTGTTGCCATCCCTGCCGTACTGCACCTCGACGCACCGCCTGACCGGATATGCCCCGCTGGGGGGAGGGGAGCCGCACCCTCTGGCAGATCTGGTCGGGCGCCGGGTCATTGCCTTTGCCGGCATTGCCAATCCAACGGCATTCTTTAACGGCCTCGAGGAGCAGGGGATCAGCCTGGTGGCAACGGTGGCGTTTCCCGATCATACCCCCTACGGGAAGGACGAACTGGAGGCGCTGGGCCGGCTCAAACAGACAAAGAAGGCCAACTGCCTCATAACAACTGCAAAGGATGCCGTGAAGCTCCAGACGTATCGCGGCATCCTGGGCGATTGTTGCGTTGCCTTGCTGGAACTCTATCTGGATGACTCGCTGCCACTTGAACATGCCCTTGAAAATACAGTGCATGCCAAGCATCCGGTTTAGTTGATGGAATTATTGACTGTATTTATACTTTGTCACAACAGGCCTGATTTTGCGCGGCAGGCAATTCGGTCGGCCATTCACCAGACCTGCCAGGCCTTCAGGCTGGTAATATCAGACAATTCAAGCAACGACGATGTCGAGCAGATGGTCAGGTCTGATTTTCCTGGGGTGCACTATATTCGCCGGTCTCCAATGCTGCAGCCGCTGGAACATTTTAACTGCTGTATCGAGGAGGCCCTAAGCGAGTATTTCTGCCTGTTTCATGATGATGATATGATGGAATCGGGTTTCGTCGAAGAAATGCAACGATGCATGGCTACCTATCCGATGGCTATTGCTTGTGGTTGCAATTCCAGGATTGAGACGTTCGGTGTGCTGGAATCGCGCACCTCATTTTGTTCTTTCAGAAATCAGGAAGTGATCACCAGACCGAGAGACTTGGCCCGGCGATATTTTTCACGCGCCCAATCGGGAATCGCTCCATTTCCCGGCTATATCTATAATCGTCGGCTGGTCGGCGATCTCCGGCTCCCTGTTCGTGGGGGCAAGTATGCCGACGTGACATGGCTTCTGAACCTTGTACGACAAGGCCCTATCGTTTGGATCAATAAGCCGCTCATGACCTACCGGATTCATGAAAATAGCGATGGGAAAGTAGAATCGATGCGGGATCGTCTCCGTTTTCTCGGATACATCAAACAGTACAAAGCAGAACTTGGTGAAGGATTGTTGAGTGATTACCGCTCGTTTATATACAAGAAGATTCTCAAGTCCCATGTCGACTCTCATACGAAAAGGCATCGCTTGTTCAGTGCTTTTATGAAAAACTATCGTTTGCGGCACTATTGCAGGTTTGATTACTACAAGGCTCAGGCAATCCGCTTGGTGGTTAAATGGAGTGCGAAATGAAGCTCTACGGGAATATCATTGCCGAAGGTCATGGCAATAACTCGATGTTTTCGTTGGAGGACAGAACGCACCGCTATAATCCAACCTATACCTTCAGGCTTCTTCGACAGGCTTTTCTCGACAACGGGATAGAAATCAACACTCCCGATGTCAATCAGGGAAGAAAGATCGCTTTTGATCTGCATGTGGAAGGGCGGCCGTTTGTCGCAGACGGCATTCCAAAGTATCTCATTGCACTGGAAAACCCAAATATCAACAGACTGAATGAAGATCGAGAGTACTGCAGGAGATTCACCAAGGTTTTTGCCTGGGATGCCAGGTTGCTCGATTTGCCGAATGTTCGGAAAATACTGGTTCCAAATCAGCTCACATTTGAGCCGACGCCCTCGTTTGCAGAGCGAGATATCTTCAGTTGCATCATCAACGCAAATAAAGCCTTTCGCGAGGCCTTGGCTTCGGATCTGTATCTTGAACGTATAAATACCATACGCTGGTACGAGGGAAACGCGCCTGAAAAGTTTGAGTTGTATGGTATGGGGTGGGCCAAACCTTCGCCTGCCTTTGGTTTCTGGCCAAAGGCCAAACGGCGCATTGCTCGACTGAGAAGCCAGCTCTTTGGCCATAAACCGTTCCCCAGCTATCGGGGAGAGGTGCATGACAAAAGGGAAGTGCTGAAACGGAGCAGGTTTTCCTATTGTTATGAAAACACCCGCGATTTATCCAACTACATTACCGAAAAGATCTTCGATAGCCTTCTGGCCGGCTGCGTACCCATCTACTGGGGAGCAGACAACGTGACGGACTATATTCCAGCAGGCTGTTTCATAGATCGTCGCAGATTTGCGGATACGGCAGCAGTGCATGAATTTCTCGTTTCGATATCATGTGAGGAGTATGCTCGGTATCAGTCGGATATCGCAGAGTTTCTTAGGGGTGATAATTCCAGGATGTTCAGTTCGGAATACTTTGTCTCCACAATCGTCGAGCAGGTGACTCGGGACGTGCTGGAGAAAAAATAGGGTATTGGCACCCTGGGCTCATTTATTAGCAGGTTGTTCAATATCAATCAGATCGTTGCCCCCGCAGAAGCCCCGCGGAGGTATGCGTCTGAATTTGATGGGAGAGGACTAATCTATGCCATTGTCACCAGAATTACTATCCATCCTCGTCTGCCCTCAGTGCAAAGGCAAGCTTGACCTGGAGGCGAACGAAGCGGCTTTCACCTGTCCTGCGTGCCGGCTCCGCTATCCCGTTCGAGAAGGGATTCCCGTGATGCTCGTGGACGAGGCAGAGAAGATTTGACCATTGTGACATGCGGTGTGAAAGCTAACTGTATCGACCGGAACGGAATTCAGCGGATTCTGGTCCGCGCCACGAATTGGATTGGGGATGCGGTGATGACAACCCCTGCCATTGGCTTGGTGCGGGCAGCGTTCCCCGATGCCCGCATTACCATCCTGGCCAACCCAATGGTTGCCGAGCTCTTTTCCCCCCATCCATGGGTGGATGAGGTTATAGTGTACGACCGTGCGGAGAGGCACAAGGGGGTTTCCGGACGTTTCCGGCTGGCTTCAGAACTAAAACAGCGGCAGTTCGATCTTGCTGTTCTGTTGCAAGATGCCTTTGATGCCGCACTGATCACCTGGCTTGCCGGAATCCCCCGTCGTCTGGGAAACCGTAGCGATGGCCGCGGTTTTCTCCTGACCCATGGTTTTCCCATGTCCCTTCAACCGCAGGGTGAGCACCAGACAGTCAATTATCTGGCCATGCTCCGGCATTTTGGCATATCGGGCAATGATCAAGGCCAACTTCTGGCAACCACATCTGATGAAGACCTGGGCATGGCAAAACGGTTGGAGAATCGGGGTATTGCTCCCTCAGACTTCGTTGTCGGCATCAACCCCGGTGCTACCTATGGTTCGGCAAAGCGCTGGTATCCCGAACGGTTCGCCGCTGTTGCCGCTGAGCTTGCAGTTGCCTGGGATGCCCGGGTCGTGATTACTGGTGGTCCTGGCGAGATCGCGATTGCCGCTGACATCGAACGGGAGCTTTCCGGAAGCTGTGTGAACCTGGCAGGGACTATGACGGTGCGTGAATTGATGGCGTTGATCAAACGTTGCGATTTTTTTATTACCAATGATTCCGGGCCGATGCACATTGCTGCTGCCTTTGGCGTACCGTTGGTGGCCATTTTTGGCCCTACCGACCATGCTTCCACCTATCCTCTGGCCGAACATGCCATAGTGGTCCGCGAAACGGTTGCATGTGCACCGTGTATGAAACGGGAGTGTCCCACCGACCATCGTTGCATGACATCGGTAACGCCTGAGGTCGTGGTCGCCGCAGCGTTGGAACTCCAGAGACGGGTGTCTCTGGGATGAAGGTCTGTTTTGCAGGGGTTCTGGGGTATTAAAATGCAAGGTCCACTCCACATCATTGAACCGACCCTGGTGAGCGATGCCGGACACTGTTCCAGTTTTGTCCGGAGCATCTGTGGAGCGGCAGGAACTCCAGCGCAGATCATGCTTTGGGCGGGGAAGGAATATACCCCCTCCGATTTTCTCCCACTGGTCAAGGTTAAGGGGTATTTTCACCGGCGGTGGCGAAAGGTGCAGGGGTATTTCCTTTACCGTGCCCTTCTCCGCCAGCCCGGTCGAGTCTTTGTCGCAACTGCCGGTCGGACAGACCTGCTGCTGCTGGATTGGGCGGCCAGAGGAGAAATCCCTCCAAGGAAAGTATTTTGCTTTATTCACTGGCTGCGTCTCGATGAAAAAAAACAGCTGCAGCTGAGACGGATCGCTCTGCGTCAGCCTGGTCTCGTCCTGCTTGCACCGACAGAACTGATTGCGGCTCAGTTGCGCGATTGCGCATTTAAAAACGTCCAGGTGGTGCCCTATCCCATTACCTCCTGCCCTGTGGCGGAGCAGCAGGCTCCGGGATTCAGGCACATTCTCAGCGCAGGTGCAGCGCGGGCAGACAAAGGCATAGTGCATATTGCGGCTTTTGTCGCTCATCTCGAGGAATGCGGCGAGAATATTCCCATGATCGTTCAGTCTTCGCCCGACCACTACGGAAAATACGACGACGCAACGCGTCAGGCTTTGGCACGAATGGCGGCTCTCAGTTATCCACCACTCACCTTCCAGTCTGAAACTCTCCCCTTGGATGAGTATTTCTGGCTCTTTAACGGGGCCATCTGTCTTCAACTCTATGACAGGCAGGATTTTGCGGATCGCATCAGCGGCATCACCCTTGACGCCATGAGCTGCGGCGCACCTGTAGTAGCCTTGTCCGGGACCTGGATTGCACGTGTAGTCTCCCGATTTTCCGCCGGAGAGGTAGTTGCAGAAGTTGAACCGGTTGCTGTTCTGGATGCGGTACGCCGCATCATGGCGGACTACGAAACGTATCGGGGAAATGCGCGGCGGGCAGGAGAGGCCCTCCAGGCGGAAAACAGCGGCGAACACCTTTACCGGATATTGATGGCAGAACCATGAACGAGGTTGCAGTGGGTGAACCCAGGAAAATTTCGGTAGTTGTCATTGCATTCAATGAGTCCCGCCATATCGGCGACTGCCTGGAGAGTGTGAAATGGGCAGACGATATCGTGGTGCTGGATTCGGGAAGTACGGACGACACAGCCGCAATAGCTCGCAGTAAGCACGCCAGGGTCTTTGACATCCCCTGGAAGGGGTTCGGACCTCAGAAGCAGGCAGCTGTCGACCTTGCCCTTCATGACCTTGTGCTCAATATCGATTGTGATGAACGGGTGACTCCGGAACTTGCCGCCGAGATCAAGTTGATCCTCTCCGGCAATAATTTGAGAACAGCCTATTCCATTCCCAGGCGCACCTTTCTCGGAACCAGCGAGATTCGCCACTGCGGCTGGTATCCTGACCGGACAGTGAGGCTTTTTGACCGGCGCAAGGCAAGATTTTCTTCGGAAATGGTCCATGAACAAGTCGTTGTGAGCGGAGAAACGGGGCAGTGCAAGGGGGAGTTGCTCCATTACTCTTTTGACGGTTTTACTGACCTTATTGCAAAAATGAACCGGTATACGGATATTGGCGCAACGCAATTACTTGACAGAGGGAGAAGGAGTCGCCTCAGCCAGGTCGTTTTCAGGCCGTTCTATGCCTTTATAAAGACCTTTTTTCTCCAAAAGGGGTTTATGGATGGTTTTGCCGGATTTGCCATCTCTGTATCAAATGCCGTATCGGTATTTTACAAGTATGCGAAACTGCGCGAATTGGCCGCTGCTCAGGATACTGGGAAAAAACCGTGATCAAGCCTCCAGAAACCATCCTGATTGTCTGCATACGTCTGATCGGCGACGTAATCCTGATGACTCCGCTTATCGGCCTGTTGAAGGAAGCTTATCCGGAGTCAAACATAGATATCCTGGTGGGGAAGGGTACCGGGGAGTTTCTGGAACAGGACCCCCGGGTGCGTCGGGTACTTTATTCGGCTAAAGAGGGAAAAAATTATTTCCGGGAGATATTCCGTCGTTACGACCTCGCCATCAATATGAATGCGTCTGACAGGGGGAATTCAGCCGTTCTGTTTGCCGGCAGGCACCAGCGTGTGGGGTTCTATCGGGGAGGGTCATTCTGGAAAGATATTTGGAAAAGGGCTCTTTTTACCCATCCCCTGAAATTTCCTGAAGATATACCGGTAGCCAGATACTGCGAGTTGGTGGCCGATTCGCTGGGGATACCGGCAGAACGCCTGACAGTCAAGGTTTTCTGGGATGCAGAAGACGAATCCAGGGTGGAAGCCCTTCTCAGAAGGGAAAACTGCAGTGGCCGGTTTTTTGTGGTACATCCGTTCGCCCGCTGGATTTACAAGTATTGGAAATTGGATCGCTTTGCCACAGTGAGTGACGAAATTGCACGTCGATACGGTTTGCAGCCGATCTGGACCTCTTCTCCCGCACCAGAGGAGAAAAGACTCTTGGTTGATACCGCGGGACGATGTCGAATCAGGCCTGTATTGATAGAGGGTGAGCTGACACTCAATCAAATAACCTGTCTCTTGAGCCGGGCTGCGTTCTATCTCGGCCTTGACACTGCCGTGACCCACCTTGCCGCAAGCACCGGGATACCTATGGTCGCTCTGTACGGCCCGACTTTTACGTCACGTTGGTTTCCTTGGTTCAATCCGGGCGAACCTGGCCAGTGCTGTCCTGAGACCAGAGGGGTGTTGCGGCGGGGGAATATTGCGGTTGTTCAAAAGGATATGGAATGCGTGCCGTGTGGTAAGGCAGGGTGTGATGATGGAGGCACGTTTGAAAGCCCATGCATGACAGAAATTACTACTGACGAGGTGTTGGCGGCCGTCGACCTGCTCCTGAAGCATGGAGTTGCCGGGAATTTTGCGCCAACCAATGAGGACAAGGTGAAGCATGCCTGAACCGTTGCACAAACCAGCAGGCCAGACGTGGCTCATCATTTCGCACGCATTCAATATGGATGGCCGGGCAGCAAGCCAGACAATTACCGATAAAATTCCCTATCTGATTGAAAAAGGCATCGTTCCGATTGTGATAAGCGCCCAGACCGGAGAGAAGGACAGCGCGCTGGAGCATTATCAGGTCCCTGCAATAGCCCCTTCAGGGTTAAAGTTCGACCTTCGGCATATCCTGAAAAAGCATTTTCGCAACCCAGCGAGTTATCGGCTTGCAAAAGGCTTGGCAAATGTTCTGCTCCTTCCGCTCTATTTTGTGGAAAGAGCGTTCATTCATCTGGAGAGCCAATGGTCATGGTTTTTCATGGCTTATCTCAAGGGATGCCGAATCGCACGCGAGAAGCGCCCTCTGCTCATCTATTCAACCGGCGGCGCCAACTCTGCCCATTTTGCCGGCTATTTGCTGGCTAAAAAATTCTCCATTCCATGGATTGCGGAGTTGCATGATCCCATGATCCATGGCGACTGGAGAGGGACCGGTACGGCATATAAATGGGCAGCCTACCTGGAGAGAAAGATCTGCGAGCGGGCTGATGCTGCCTGGTGGTTTACCGAGGGGGCTCTGGCCAAGGCACTAGCGAGAAACCCAACACTGGGTAACCGTGGGTATATGATAATTCCCGGTGTCCAGGAACCGGACTTCCAGGGTGTTGTCTATCGCCGTCAAGAGAAAGTTCATTTCGGGCATTTCGGTTCCTTGGCTGAAACCAGAAACCTTGCTGTTTTCATTGAAGCGCTGTATCGGCTTTTGCAGGACTATCCCGAGTATAAGCGGCTGGTGCAGGTCGATATCTACGGTGCACACCTTGATTCACTGTCACGAAAAGCGCTCCAGCAGTTTCCCCTGCAGGAGGTCGTTGTAGAACATGGTCGGCTCGAGAGCAATCCACTTACCGGGAAAAGCGGCAGGCAACAGGTTTTGGAGGCGATGCGCCAGGTCGATGCCCTGATCCTTCTGCATGGCAGTGATCCGTTCTGCGAAGAATACATCCCGTCAAAGTTGTTTGAATATCTCTGGTCAAAGCGCCCGATTATCGGTCTGATCTGGAATAATCAACAACTGACAAAGATATTACAGCAGCGGGGGCAGATTTCCCTCAATGCCCTTGATGTGAAAGGTCTCAAGGATGCGTTGTATCTTCTGCTCAAGAAATGGGAAGCGGGCGAGTTGACCGATTGTGAAACACTTGCGCCGTTCACTGTGCAAAATGCCGTTGATAAAATAGTGGAAATAGCTGCCAGTGTTGCACGCGAACCCCGTAAACGAGAGGACAGACCCGTATCATGAAGACGATTGTCTTGTTCTGCAAATCGTACAGAAACGATCTGCTCCGCGCAAAGCGCCTGGCAGAGAGTGTGAAGCGGTTCAATAGGGACGGTATCCCGTTTTATCTTTCAGTGCCGCGCAGTGATCTGCCGTTATTTCGTAAGGAACTTGCCGGCATCGATGAACTTACCCTGCTTGTGGATGAAGAGATATTATCTGCAAACCAGCTCCATACTGAGTCCTTGGTGGGGAGTATGCCGGGGAACCACCTGCAGCAGGTCGTGAAATCTGAATTCTGGCGATTGGGCGTGTGCCGGAACTATCTCATGATCGACTCCGATTCTTATTTCATTCGCGATTTCGGTGTTAATGATTTCATGTACGATGATGCCATCCCATATACCGTGATGCATGAAGGGAAGGAACTGTTGGGGTTTGCCGCCAGAAACGGATTGGCCAAGATCAGGAGAAATTTCATCAAGGATCGGTCAACCGCGCAGAAATATTTTGAGCGCCCCGGGAGGATATATGATTTTGGGCCAACTCCGATCATCTGCAATGTCGAGGTTTGGAGAATGCTCGCGGACGGTTATGCAGCATCCAACCAGTTGAGTTTTGCCGAGATGATCACCATGTTCCCCAATGAAATGCTGTGGTATGGGGAGTCATTGCTTTATTACAAACCAATTCCATTGATACCGGTAGAACCACTTTTTAAAGTATATCATTATAAAGAACAGTATGATGAGAGTGTTGCGTTAAAGGAGACAGAAAAAATTCTTGCTGAGAATTATCTTGGCATTATCACGCAATCAAATTGGGACAAGTCGCTTGATACGCATCCAAGAAAATCAAGAAGCTGGAAGACATTGTGGCTTAAAAAATAAATATTTATACTGCGTAATTACCTGTTATGTAATTAAAACTTTGAACAATAATCTGATTGTGATAGTACTTTATGTGAGTGATAGATGATGCCTGCTAGCTGTTACGCTAGCTTTTTTTATATTTGAGTATTCCGTTTGATTCCTTCGGTGTAAGCAGTTTCATCTGCCATGTTTCTTGGGAGGATTGCGCCAGATGGTGATTGTGAAAATCCATGGCGGACTCGGCAATCAGATGTTTCAGTATGCCATGGGGAGAAGAACCGCGTTGATCAACAATGTTGAACTGAAATTTGATTTGCATTGGTTTGAAGACTTTGGAGCATCTACGCCGAGAACGTTTGCGCTGAATAAATTCGATATTCAGGGGCAAGTTGCGAGTGACGATGAGATCTGCCGGCTTGTTAGATGGGAAAAAAGGTTAGGCAGAAAGCTGTATGGAATGATTCCCATAAAATGGCGAAATTATATCCGGGAACCATTCCGGGAACCTTTTAACTCTCAGTTGCTGGGTGTTAACAAAAATGTTTATCTTGACGGTTATTGGGCCAATGAAAAATATTTTGCGGATATCTGTGACATTATCAAGAAGGAATTTGTCCTGAAGCATTTTGATGTAAGAGACGAATCGCTTGAAAATAAACTGGCAACGTCTACCGCAGTTTCCATTCATGTAAGACGGGGGGATTACGCTACACTCGATGAAGTTGTACACCTTGATAGTAATTATTATAATGATGCGATAGATATAATAAGTAATAAACACGGTAATTGTGATTATTATGTATTTTCAGATGATGTTGAATGGGTCAAGTCAAATATAAATTTCAAGTGCAAAGTCAATTATGTAGCACCACAAGATGCTTTCAGGCCAAATTATGAAATTGTGCTGATGTCAATGTGTAGGTGCAATATTATTGCTAACAGTACATTCAGTTGGTGGGGGGCATGGCTGAACAATAATCCGGATAAAACCGTTGTTGCGCCTGCGAAATGGTTCAAGGACAAGACATATGGCACGCACTGTAACGCACCGGAAGGCTGGATTCGACTGCAACCACATCATTGAGGAGCCGATTCTCAATGTTGATTAAAGCGGGAACGTTATGGCCATGTAGTTCCCCGTGATATTTCATGGTTATGCTGCCTGATGCTGCAGTTGCAGACATGGATATTGTGGCAGCGGAGGTTTTTTCTGATATGTTGCTATTTGCTGGCAGGTTTTAGCAGAGAAAAAACTTTTTTACGGTATTTTCTGAATTTATTGTATGTAGCAGAACTTTTTATTTTATTTTTAATGGTATAAAAATACCAGACGTTGAATTTTGCAGGCCAGCAATTGAATGTGTTACCGACAAAGCACACATATTTTACGAGCTTTTTTTCGATATCAATTAAAGGGTCATGAAAATCGGCTCTAATGTCACGTATTTTGATAATTTTATTATCTTTCCCGCAGACGTAGACACCCCCGTGTCTCAGGCCGTTCATGATGCCATACATGTGGCCATAATTTGTTGGTAAATGGGTACGAGCAAAATCTATGTCGAATATCTGTTTTAAAAAAACATTGGCTGTTATAAGGGTATGCACAACAGGGAAAAGCCGGTCTATTTTGAGCGAATATTTCAATGCATCCGAATATGATTCAAAATAGCGGGATTCTTTAAAAGCGCTTTCTGTAATCAGTAGGGCAATGTCGTATTTCAATAGAATACCCGCCACATTTTTTACAGAATTGGGGCATAACAATTCATCGTCACCGAAGAGCCAGATATACTTACCTTTTCCCCTTTTTACACATTCAATGAAATTTGCATCGGCACCAATGTTATTGACGTTGCGGAAATATGCAATCCTGTCGTGATCAAGTCTGCGAAAATAGTCGCCTGTTTCATCAGTTGAGGCATTATCCGATATGACTATTTCTATAGTATCAGCACCAGGATCAGCTTCGTCGCACTGATTGAGTAATTCCGGGATTAGTTCTTTGACATATCTGTACCTGTTGTATGTTGGGATCGCGATGGTTAGTAAATACTCGTGGCACATGTGACTAAAGCCTTTTTCGTTTGATGGTGGCAATGGACCCAAGCCATTATCTGTAAACCGATTGCTGCATATGGTGCTCGGAGAATATAATAAAATCGGCGTTGCGGCCATAATCACAGGCACGGGACCTGTATAACATACGAATCATGCCGATGTGCCGGGAAAAGAACATCAAATTTATGCTCTGCCACGGGCAAAGTCAATTCTTATTGCGGCATGTCAGGAGGACTGCCCGGTGCTAACATGCCGATATGCCTGGGTTTGAAAAATATAGTGTCCGCGAGAGTGGAAAGAATCGCTCCGTTTTGCTATAGTTTGCTCCCTGCTTAAGAGGCTTCGGCCCAAGTTTTTCTGAGCGACATTATGCCGGCTGTTCTGGATACGATGTGAAACATCCAAAAGTGTTGATAGTCAAAATGAGCGCCCTCGGGGACGTGGTGCACGCCCTTCCGGTGTTGGACTATCTGCACAAGGTGAGACCTGGGATAGAAATCGGATGGGTTGTTGAAGAGCGGTTCAGGGGGCTATTGGAAGGGAATCCGCAGCTTGCGCATATCCACTGCATTCGGACTAAAGAATGGAAGAAGCATCCTTTCTCTCGCAAGACATGGCGTGAGGCGACAGCCCTTCGCGAGGAGATCATGGGGTGTGATTACGACATTGCGTTCGACCTGCAGACCAACACCAAGAGCGGCATCGTTGCCTGGCTTTCCGGGGCTCCACGCCGGGTGGGGGTGACGCCCGATCAGGCACGTGAGCCGTTGAATCGTTATTTCATTACATCTTCGGTTATGTTCAGGCGACAGGACTACCATGTGACTGACCGCTGCCTGCGAATCGTCTCTTCTGCATTTGGTCGCGACTATTCAGGAATGCAGCTCTGCACGGACATTCATACGGATAGCCTTGAGGAGGGTGAGGCCGAGGCGTTCCTTGCAACGCTAGGTGATGGGCTTGTGGTGTTGATTCATCCGGGGACCACATGGGAAACCAAGCTGTGGTACGAACAAGGGTGGGTTGAGTTGGGGAAAATGATAATTGCCGAATTCTCCGACAGCACCATACTCCTTTCATCGTCAGGCGAAAGGGAGCGTAGCGTGGCTGAGGGAATTGCCGCCGGCATAGGCCGTCAGGCAAGGCTGCTTCCCGAAATGTCACTGAAAGGTTTCACCGCTATTTTGAGAAAAGTCGATTTGGTTGTCGGATGCGACAGTGGACCTGTGCATATGGCTGCAGCGGTCGGCACACCTACGCTCTCGCTCTACCGCGCTACAGATTCCAGACGAACGGGACCCCGAGGTGCTTGTCACATTACACTGCAATCTCCATTGAAATGTACTGACTGCCTAAACAAGCAGTGCGAGAAAGACACTGATTGCCGGTTGAGCATCTCCATTGATGCCATGCTGGAAGGGGTCAGGAAACTGCTTCAACGTACTGCGCCCGGGCAATAATGGCGATTGGGCGTAACAACTAGCGTGGAGAATGGCTATGACGATCCCTTTTCTCGACCTGCAGGCCCCCTACCGGGAGCTGAAGACTGAGCTCGATGCCGCGTATCGGCGGGTCATGGAGAGCGGCTGGTTCATCCTCGGTAAGGAAGTGGCCGCCTTCGAGGAGGAGTTTGCCGCCTATTGCGGGGTGCGGCACTGCATAGGCGTGGGCAACGGTCTCGATGCCCTGCATCTGATCCTGCGCGGGATGGGGATCGGGGCGGGGGACGAGGTCATCGTTCCCTCAAATACCTATATCGCCTCTTGGCTGGCCGTCTCCTATACGGGGGCGATCCCGGTGCCGGTGGAGCCGGTGGAAGCAACCTGCAACATCGATCCCACCCGGATCGAGGCGGCGATCACCCCCCGCACCAGGGCGATCCTTGCCGTCCACCTCTATGGCCAGCCCGCCGACATGGACCCGATCAACGAGATTGCCCGGCGCCACGGCCTGAAGGTGGTGGAGGATGCGGCCCAGATCCACGGCGCCCGCTACCGGGGGCAACGTGCCGGCAGCCTGGGGGACGCGGCGGGATTCAGCTTCTATCCCGGCAAGAACCTGGGGGCATTTGGCGACGGCGGCGCCGTCACCACCAACGACGACCAGTTGGCGGAGCAGGTGCGTATGCTGCGAAACTACGGCTCGCGGGAGAAGTACGTCAACGAGCTGCCGGGGTTCAACAGCCGCCTGGACGAGCTTCACGCAGCCCAGCTCCGGGTGAAGCTTACGGTGCTGGACGCCTGGAACGCCCGCCGCACGGAGCTGGCCGCTCTCTACGGCGAGCTGCTCTGCGGAACCGAACTGGTGCTGCCGGCTGTTCCCGCCTGGGCCGATCCTGCCTGGCATCTGTACGTGATCCGGTGCGGCCGCCGCGATGGGCTGCAGCGGCGGTTGCAGGAGGCGGGGATCGGCACCCTCATCCATTACCCGATCCCGCCCCATCTGCAGCAGGCGTATGCCGACCTGGGGCACGGGAAAGGTGATTTCCCCCTGGCGGAGCAGATCGCCGACGAGGTGCTGAGCCTTCCCATGGGGCCCCACCTTGCCCCGGAAGCGGTCGAAAGGGTTTGCGCCGTCATCCGGGAGATGCCGTGACCGGATCGGCACAGTGGGGGAATTCTCTCCCATGAAGATCGCCATTGTCAGGCTCTCGTCGCTGGGGGACATCATCTTCTGCGCGGCGTCGCTGCAGCTGATCCGGCGCCATCACCCCGACGCGGAGATCACCTGGGTGGCGGACAGCAGGTTCGCCGACATCCTGGATCACAGCCCTGATCTGCAGCGGATCGTCAAGCTCGGCCTGAAAGGGCTGAAGAAGAACTTTTCCCTGGCATCGCTGCGGGACGAATTGGGAAAGCTCAGCGGACTCGGGCCGTTCGACTGCGTCATCGACATGCACGGCATGATCAAGTCGGCACTGGTCGCCCGCCGCCTCGGCGGCCGGGTGGTCGGTTTCCGGCGCGGGGTGGCCAAGGAGCCGCTGGCGACCCTTGCCTATGGAGAGGCCGTGGCCATGCCGGCCGAGGTGATCGGCGTGCGGCGCTACGCCCGGCTGGCCGGTGTTGCCCTCGGGTTTGCGGTCGACGACGCCGAGCTGGCCTGCCATGCCCCGTTCCTCGATGCTGCCGACGAAGATCGCGTCGCAGTGGCGCAGTATTTCGACCCCGACGGCAGGAACGTCGTCATGGTTGCCGGTACCAGCATCGCCTACAAGGACTACCCGGAGGATCGGCTCGCCGAGGTGGCCCGACGGCTCGGTGTATCGATCCTGATCTGCCACGGCAACGACCGCGAGGAGGCCGCGGCCCGGCGGATAGCTGCGGCTGCTCCCAATAGCCGGGTATTGCCGCGCCTTTCCCTCAACCGGCTCAAGGCCGCCATCGGCCGGGCAGACCTGGTGATCGGCGGCGATACCGGCCCGACCCACATCGCCTGGGCCATGAACGTCCCGTCGCTGACCCTCTTCGGTGCCACGCCTGCCGGTTGTATCGTTGCCACGGAGCGAAACCGGGTCATCACGGCAGGCGGCAGACCCAATTACGGCAAGCCCGATCCGAGCGACCTGTCGATCCGGGAGATCCCTACCGATGCGGTGTTGGGAGAAGCACGCTCATTGCTGGGAATTATTGACAAGGGAGAATGAATCATGCGTTACCGGCCCATCGATCTTGAAGGGGTTACCACCTATCCGCTGTCCGAGCGGAAGAACAAGGTCGTCATGGCCGAGCACAAGGCCGGTGAGATCCGGGCTGGAATGACAGTGGGAGAGCTCTTGGCGGCATTGCCGGATCAGCTCGGCAGTCAGTCTTTGCGCGGGGTCATCGATGCCATGGCAGCGGCGCGCGAAAAGGGGAAACCGGTGATCATGGCCATGGGTGCCCATGTCATCAAGTGCGGGCTGCAGCCGGTGCTGCGCAGCCTTGTGGAGGCCGACCTGATCACGGCCTTTGCCCTGAACGGCGCCGGTTCGATCCACGATTACGAGATTTCGCTCATCGGCGCCACCAGCGAGGATGTGGGGGCAGTGCTGCATGCCGGGCTGTTTGGCATGGCCGAAGAGACGGGGCGCGATATCAATCGGGCGCTGAAGGAGGGGGTGGCTGACGGTCTCGGCTACGGCGAGTCAGTCGGCCGGTTCATCAATGCGGAGCAGAACCCGTTCCGGCACTGGAGCCTGCTTGCGCTCTGCGCCGAGAGGAAGGTGCCGGTGACGGTCCATGTTGCGGTCGGCACCGACATCATACACCAGCATCCCTCGGCGGACGGGGCGATCCTGGGGGAGGCGACCTTCCGCGACTTCCGTCTCCTTACCTCGGTGGTTGCCGAACTCGGGGATGGTGGCGTTTACCTGAACGTGGGAAGTGCGGTGCTGTTGCCCGAGGTCTTCCTGAAGGCGCTCTCCATTGCACAGAATCTCGGTCATCACGTGGATCATTTCACTACGGCGAATTTCGACATGCAACAGCATTACCGCCCGCTGCAGAACGTTGTTAAACGGCCCACCGCAGGGAAGAGCATGGGGTACACCATAACCGGGCATCACGAGATCATGCTGCCGCTTTTGGCTGCCGGGGTGCTGGACCGGGTAATAGGAAGAAAATAGCAATGGGAGGAGGGGGTGGCGATGCTCTCCCTTTTCCCTTGAGTTGATGTTGAGGAGAACTCTCATGGAACGCAAGGATATCGAATCGTTGTTCACCAAGGCGCCGGAGATCCGGGCCCTGGTGGTCGGCGACCTGATGCTCGACGAATATCTCTGGGGCAAGGCGGAGCGCATCTCGCCGGAGGCGCCGGTGCAGGTGGTGGAGGTACAGCGCGAGGAACTCCGTCTCGGCGGTGCGGGGAACGTGGTCAACAACCTGGTGGCCCTGGGATGCCGGGTATCGGCCTGCAGTGTCATCGGCGACGATGAGAATGGCCAGCTGCTCTTGGAGGCCTTCATGTCGCGGGGGGTCAATGTCGCCGGCATCTTTGTCGACCACCAACGTAAGACCAGCAAGAAGACCCGGGTGCTGGCATCCAACCAGCAGATCGTCCGAATCGACCGGGAAACCAGGGATGCTGTGGCCAGGGAGAGTGAAACCCGCCTGATCGAGTTCATCCGGGACGAGGTGCCCCACTGTGACGTGATCCTTGTCTCCGACTACCTGAAGGGAGTGCTTACCCGCGACGTGCTTGCCACAATTGTCGCGGCCGGCTATTCGGTCGGCATTCCGGTGGTGGTCGATCCTAAGGGGAGCGATTACGGCAAGTATGCCGGCGCAACCGTGCTGACCCCGAACCGCAAGGAAGCGGAAGCGGCGACCGGGATCGCCATCCGCGACGAGGAAAGCCTCTGCCGGGCAGCCGCCAGGCTCCTGTCCGAGGTCACCCTTGACGCGCTGCTGGTGACCCGGAGCGAACAGGGGATGTCGCTGTTCCAGGCAGATGGCACCACCGACCATATCCCGACCGTTGCCCGCGAGGTGTTCGATGTGACCGGCGCCGGCGATACGGTGCTGGCAATGCTCGGGGTGGCGATGGGGTGCGGGCTCGGAGTTGCCGAGGCTGCCCGTCTGGCCAACACGGCCGCCGGCATTGCCGTAGGCAAGGTGGGGACCTCGACCGTGGCACCGGCGGAGATCATCGCCGAGATTGGACGTGGCCATCAGGACAGCGACACGAAGATCAAGAACCCGGATGTACTGGGCAGTCTTGTCAAGGAGCTTAAGGACCGGCGCAAGCGGATCGTCTTCACCAACGGCTGTTTCGACCTGCTCCATGTGGGGCATGTCAAATATCTGCAGGCGGCTCGCTCCTTCGGCGACCTGTTGATCCTTGGCCTGAACAGCGATGCCTCGATCCGGCGGCTCAAGGGGGAGAAGCGGCCACTCATCGGCGAGACCGAGCGAGCCCATCTGCTGGCCGCCCTCGACTGCGTCGACTTCGTGGTGATCTTCGACGAGGATACTCCGCTGAATCTGATCGAGGCGATTCGACCCGACGTGCTGGTCAAGGGAGGCGACTACACCCGCGAGGGAGTGGTCGGCCACGAACTGGTCGAGTCCTATGGCGGCAGGGTGGAGCTGGTGCAGTTCGTGGATGGCCGGTCCACGTCGGGCATTATCGAAAAGATCCTGGATCGCTACCGGTGAAAGGTAGCGATCCAGGATCCTCTGCCTGTGGGGGGCTGTATTTTTTCGCAGCAGATATGTATCTGATGCTTCCGTCTTGCCAAGGGTAGTCTTCTGATGATCCTGTCCACCTATGCAAAGACCTTTTCGCTGTTGTCGAAGCCTGAACGGCGCCGACTGTTTTTCCTCCTGTGCTGCATGGTCGTGACCGCACTGGTCGAGACGTTTGCCGTTGCCTCGGTGATGCCGTTCATGGCACTGGTTGCGCAGGCGGACAGCCACCAGCTTCACCCTATCCTGGAACGGTTCGTCTCGATTGCCGGCTTTGCCGATACCGCACACGCCACATTCTTCGTCGGTGGCTCGGTTCTCTGCCTCATCGTCGTCGGCAATCTCATTGCCGCCTTTACTCTCGCCTTCCTGCACCGGACCGGCGCACTCCTGATCCACAGGCTCTCCCACCGCCTGCTGGCGGTCTATCTCTGTCGCCCCTTCGAGCATTCGCTACGCGACAACAGTTCCCGCCTGAACAGGAATATTATCGTCGAGGTCAGCAATGCGGTGAATTTCGTCATCCATCCGACCCTGTTTGCTTCTGCACGGCTCGTCACCGTCTGCGGCATCCTCCTTCTGCTCCTCTTTTTGCGACCGCTCCTTTCGCTGCTGTTGGTCATAGTTCTCGGCTCTCTCTACCCGCTCCTCTATCTCATGGTGCGAAAGGTGCTGAAATGGAATGGCGAGCAGCATCTCGTGGTGAACCGGGAAATGGCAGGGATTCTTGCCGAATCGTTCGGAGGGATCAAGGAGATAAAGCTGTTCGGCCGAGAACAGGAGTTCCTGTCCCGCTATCACCGTGCATCATTTCAGGTTGCCAGGCATCAGACCATCGGGAGCGTGGTCCCGCAGATGCCACGCTATCTCATGGAGATCGTCGCCTTTGGCGGCGTGATCATGCTGATCCTCCACCTGATGGGTTCCGGTCGGCCAATCGGGGCGGCCCTGCCGCTGATCACCCTCTATGCCATGGCCGGCTACCGGCTCATGCCTGCACTGCAACAGGCATTTTCCAGCCTCGCCACTGCGCGGTTCCACCGGCCGTCGCTGGACCTGCTCTGCCGCGACTTCGCAGGCTCTGATCCGGCACTGCTTGTCCTGCCGGATTCTCCATCGGGCGAACGACTTCCCTTCTCCGGGGAACTCCGCCTGGAAGACGTATCGTACCGCTATGCCGGGAGCGCCGCTCCTGCAGTGCAAGCCCTTGACCTGACCATCCATGCCTGCACCACCGTGGCCTTTGTCGGGCCATCAGGCGCTGGCAAGACCACGGTGGTCGACCTGATCCTGGGGCTGCTCGACCTGCAGCAGGGGTGCATACTGGTGGACGGTACCCCCCTTGACGGGGAGAACCGTGCTGTCTGGCAGCGGAACCTGGGGTATGTCCCCCAGAGCATCTTCCTGGCCGACGATACGGTGGCTCGCAACATCGCCTTCGGCATTCCGGCAGCGGAGATCGACCGTGCAGCGGTGGAACGCGCTGCCAGGAGTGCGAACCTGCACGACTTCGTGGTCAATCAGCTTCCCGCCGGTTACGACACGGTGGTGGGTGAGCGGGGGGTGCGCCTGTCGGGCGGGGAGCGGCAGCGGATCGGCATTGCCCGCGCCCTCTATCTCGATCCGCCGGTTCTGGTCTTGGACGAGGCGACCAGCTCCCTGGACGGAATTACCGAAGATGCAATCCTTGAGGCCATCCAGACCCTGGCAGGACGGAAGACCATCATCATGATCGCCCACCGGTTCACCACCATCATGGATTGCGATCAGATCTTTCTCCTGGACAAGGGGAGGCTCGTCGCCCAGGGGACCTACCGGGAACTCCTGGATTCGCAACAGCAGTTCAGGGAGATGGCAAAGCAGAAAACCTGAGTGGATTCGGTATGTTTTCCCGAATCCCTTGAAATAATCCATTTTAGACGATATAAGTATCTACTTCGGGAGGGTTCATGAAGAGAGCATTGATAACCGGCATTACCGGCCAGGACGGTTCCTATCTGGCTGAATTGCTGTTGCAGAAGGGGTATGAGGTGCACGGCATCATCCGCCGTTCATCTTCGTTCAATACCGGCAGGATCGACGGCATCTATCGCGACCCGCACGAGACCGGGGTGAGGATGTTCCTCCATTATGGCGACCTGAACGATGCCAGCTCCATCAACAAGGTGCTGCGCGATGTGCGGCCCGACGAGATCTACAACCTGGGCGCCCAGAGCCATGTCAGGGTCTCCTTCGATGTCCCGGAGTATACCGGTGAGGTCGATGCCCTGGGGGCGGTGCGGATACTGGAAGGGATCCGCGAGACCGAGCTCAATACCAGGTTCTATCAGGCATCGTCGTCCGAACTCTATGGCAAGGTCGTGGAGACGCCGCAGAAGGAGACTACCCCCTTCTATCCCCGCTCTCCCTATGCCTGCGCCAAGGCATATTCCTATTACATCACCGTCAACTACCGCGAAAGCTACAATCTCTTTGCCTGTAACGGCATCCTCTTCAACCACGAGTCGCCACGACGCGGCGAGACCTTTGTCACCCGCAAGATCACCAGGGCAGCGGCACGGATCAAGGTCGGTCTGCAGGACCGATTGTATCTTGGGAACCTTGAGGCGATGCGCGACTGGGGTTTTGCCGGGGATTACGTGGAGGCGATGTGGCTGATGCTGCAGCAGTCCGAGCCGGACGACTACGTTGTGGCGACCGGCGAGACCCATTCGGTGCGGGAGTTCGCGGAAAAGGTCTTCGCCCGGCTCGACATGCCCCTGGAATGGCAGGGGAGCGGCGTAACAGAGCGGGGGATCGACAGCAGGACCGGGAAGATCGTCATCGAGATCGACCCCAAGTATTTCCGGCCGGCAGAGGTCGATCTGCTGCTCGGTGATGCAAGCAAGGCCCGTGCGCAGTTGGGATGGAAGCCCAAAACCGATTTCGACAGCCTGGTGGAGATGATGGTGGCTGCTGACCTTTCCCTGGCGGAACGGGACAAGCGGGCCAATGGATAGAGAGGCGCGGATCTTCGTTGCCGGCCACCGGGGTCTTGCCGGCTCGGCCATCCTGAGACGTTTGCAAGCCGCCGGGTACGGGAACCTCATTACACGCAGCCGTCAGGATCTCGATCTGCGCGATCAGGCAGCGGTGGAGCGGTTTTTCCGCGACGAGCGGCCTGATTACGTTTTTCTTGCCGCTGCCAAGGTTGGCGGCATTGTGGCCAATGACACCTTTCGGGCCGAATTCATCTACGACAACCTGATGATCCAGGCCAATATCATTCACCATGCCTACCTGAACGGGGTCAGGCGGCTCCTTTTCCTCGGGAGCACCTGCATCTATCCGAAACTGGCCCCGCAGCCGCTCCGAGAGGAGTACCTCCTGACCGGCCCACTGGAGCCGACCAACGACGCCTATGCCGTGGCCAAGATCGCCGGCATTACCCAGTGCCGATCCTACAACCGCCAGTACGGCACCCGCTTCCTGGCTGCCATGCCGACCAATCTCTACGGCCCCGGCGACAACTTCGACCTGCAGACCTCCCATGTCCTGCCGGCCCTTATGCGTAAGTTTCATGAGGCCAGGGTCGGCAATTCACCGACGGTGACCCTCTGGGGAAGCGGTTCCCCGCTGCGCGAATTCCTCCATGTAGATGATCTGGCCGATGCCTGCCACTTTCTGATGACCTTGCCGGATGAGCGTTACCAGCAGCTCATCGACGACCAGCAAGTACCGGCGCTGATCAATATCGGCACCGGCGAAGAGGTGAGCATCCGTGAACTGGCATTGCAGATCAGGGACGTGGTGAAGTTCGACGGCGGACTGGTCTTCGATACCACGAAACCGGACGGCACGCCGCGCAAACTGTCCGATGTCTCACGGCTGCATGGTCTGGGATGGCGACACCGCACCGGGCTGGCCGAAGGTCTGAAAGAGACGTACCGGTGGTATCTGGATAATGAAACGTAACGAGTCGTTATGTAACTGACAAAAACACGGAAACTTTGTTCTTTCTTACCGTGGAACATCCCTTGTGAACGGAGTTCTGGATGCAAGAAACCCCTCAACAGAGTCCTGTTCCTCAGCCCGAAGAAGACGAGATCAACCTTCTCGAACTCCTCCTGGTTCTTGTCAAACGGAAGCGGCTCATTGTCGGCATGACGATGGCTGCCGCCCTCATCTCTATTGTCTATTCCCTCACCCTGCCCAATATCTACACCGCCACAGCAAAGATCCTCCCCCCCCAGAAAGAGACGGGGGGTGGGCTCGCTGCTGCTCTCGGTCAACTAGGGGGGCTTGCCGGCATGGCCGGACTTGCCGGAGGACTTTCAGGTGGTTCCGACCTCTATCTCGGCATTCTCAAGAGCAGATCGGTGACAGATGCCGTGATCCAGAAGCTGAATCTGCAGACGGAGTTTAAGGCAAAGAGCATGGACGATGCCAGGCGGGCCTTTGGGGGTGTCGTCAAGTTCCAGGCGGGCAAGGACGGCATCATCACCATCTCCGCAGACAGCAAGAAACCCGAGATGGCGGCAAAGCTGGCAAATACCTGCGTTGATGAACTTCTGAAGCGGAGTGTCCAGCTCAACCTGGTGAAGGCTGGCAGCGAGAGAGTCTTTCTTGAGAAGCGGCTTGAAGTCGTCAAGGCGGATCTGACGAAGGCCGAAGATGCCCTCAAGTCCTTTGCCCAGCAGAACAGGACAATCCAGATCGATTCCCAGGCCAAGGCATCCATCGAGGGGGTGGCAAAGCTCAAGGCCGAGCTCGCAACAAGGGAGGTGCAACTGGCATCCCTGCGCAGCTACCAGACCGACGAAAGTTCCGAGGTAAAGACCTTGCAGGCAGCCATTCGCCGTTTGCATGGAGAGATCGGGCGTTTTTCAGGGGTAGGTGGAAGTGGCGAGGGGATCCCGACAGTCGGCAGTGTACCCGGCCTCGGCCTGCAGTATGCCCGCTTGATGCGCGATCTGAAGATTCAGGAGGCGATCTTCGAGCAGCTCACCAAGCAGTATGAGATGGCAAAGGTCTCCGAAGCCAAGGATTCATCGTCATTGCAGGTGCTCGACGAGGCGGTGGTGCCGGTGCGAAAGAGCAAGCCGAAAAGGTCAGTTATTGTAATGTTGTCTACCATAATCGGCTTAATTCTCAGTTTGTTCAGTGTATTTATACTTGAACAAATGGAGAAACTTTCAGCTGATGATCGTCAGAGAGTTAACAATATTAAAGGCTTGATATTCCGTTCGAAGAGCTGATGTTAGTCGATGTAAGAAATTGTGTGGAAGTAAGAGAACCTGTTAATTTCTAACCAACAGTATCTGGCATTTAACAGGTATTGTAAATAAGGGAGGTAGTATATATCGCGAATGAAAATACAGTAAATGTCGAGCATCGATTTGTTCGAAATAGTATTTATAATTTTATTGGCATGGTTGCACCAATATTAGTTGCAATTTATGCTATTCCTCTGCTCATCAAAGGGCTTGGCACAGATAGATTCGGATTATTGTCACTCATATGGATGGCTATAGGCTATTTTAGCCTCTTTGATATGGGTTTGGGACGTGCATTAACTCAGTTGGTAGCCCGAAAATTGGGAAAAGGCCAGACTGAGGAAATCCCTTTGCTACTCAGGACTGCAACTGTTTTTATGATACTTTTGGGAGTGCTCGGAGCATTGGCTGTCGCTGGGTTGTCACCATCGCTCGTTTATAACATATTAAAAATTCCTGCAGATTTACAAGATGAATCACTTATTTCTCTTTACATAGTTGCGTCATGTATACCCATTGTCATTACTACTGCAGGTTTGAGAGGAGTTCTTGAAGCATATCAGCGTTTTGATCTCTTAAATATCGTACGAATCCCGATGGGCATTTTTACTTTTTTGGGCCCTCTTCTGACGTTGTATTTTACATCTAGCCTCTACACAATCGTAGCTATACTGACACTCGGAAGGGGAATCGCATTAGTCATACATATTTTTATCTGTGTTCGATTGATACCTTCACTGCTGTCAGAGTTTTCAGTTGATTCATCCTATGTTAAACCGTTGTTGAGCTTTGGTGGATGGATTACTGTTACGAATGTTGTCGGACCAATAATGGTTTATTTAGACCGGTTTTTGATTGGCGCCTTAGCATCAACGACACAGATTTCCTATTATTCAACTCCCTATGAAGTTGTAAATAAATTGCTATTATTCCCATCTGCCATAGTTGGTGTTTTGTTTCCCGCGTTCTCGGTAAGCTATGTCCAGAACAAAAGCCAAGCAATACAACTTTATGAAAGAGCAATCAAATACATTTATATCGGAATATTTCCAATAGTTATAATTATTGTAACTTTAGCTCATGATGGTTTGCAATTATGGATAGGTAATGAATTCGCTCAACACAGTACTCATGTTTTGCAGTGGTTGGCAGTAGGGGTTTTTATAAATAGTTTATCTCAAATACCATTTACGTTTATTCAAGGTATTGGTCGCCCTGACCTTTCTTCAAAACTTCATCTTATTGAATTGCCGATATATTTGATTGTAGTTTGGTTGCTATTGAAATGGTATGGCATAGTTGGAGTTGCAATAGCATGGACAATAAGAGTGTTATTAGATGCCATACTGCTATTTTATATTGCGCACAAAATATTCATTAATGATTCTGCTAGGGTCAAATTTGTGAAGCCCAGCCTTATATTTGCATCATCTTTAATTATTTTTATTTTTGGCTCATTGCCCATGAATTTGCTAGCGAAAGGGCTTTTTCTTTGCTGCACTCTAGTTGGGTTTTATATGTTTTCGTGGATTCGATTATTGAATAACGGTGAGAGAGAGTATTTGTTGGGTAAGTTAAAACATGGTGGATATAGTTACTAATAAGGCATGATCAACTATTAATTGGCTAATAAATTATAATACTATTATGTTAGAATACCAGAAATCAGAAAGTACATTGCGCACATTTCGCACAGAAAAGTGCAGTCTGTGTGGAGAGAAAGGTGTTATTGTCTATAATGGGTTAAAAGATCTTCTATTTCACGTGAATGGGAGATGGAGTTTCATGAAGTGTTCTAATTCTAGTTGCGGGATGATGTGGCTTTACCCTATGCCAGAGGAAATAGATATTGCTAAGATTTATAAAAGATATTACACGCATAGTGAGGGAAAGCCCAAAACATTTTTTGCAAGTGTCAGAAATATGTTTGAAAACTCAATCCTTCGTGAGAGGTATGGTTATTTAGTATTCGATTTTGGAAAACGAATTAAAATATTTGACATGTTAGTTGGCTTGTTACCGTTTCTTGGGGAGAATGTTGGAGGTGACATTGCTTATGTCGAATATCTTGAAAATGGAAAAATGTTAGATGTTGGCTGCGGCAATGGACATTATCTTAACAAAATGAGTTGTTTGGGGTGGGAGGTGCAAGGCGTTGACCCAGATGAGCAGGCTGCCGGATTTGCTCAGGCTAGGTATGGTCTTCAAGTAACTGTCGGTACTGTCTATGATGCTAATTTTGCTGATGATTCATTTGATGTCATAACGCTGAATCATGTCATAGAGCATGTGCATGACTATATTTCATTGCTGGTAGAGTGCAAAAGAATTTTAAAACCGAGTGGAAAGCTTATTCTGACTACTCCTAATGTCGATAGTTTGGGATGCCGTTATTACAATGAGTATTGGAGGGGGCTTGAGCCTCCAAGGCATCTACATCTGTTTACCCAGAAGGCACTCATTGCATGTTGCAAGCAAGTTGGTCTGGAAATTCTTCTTTCAAGGACATCTCCTCGTGCTGCCAGGGGAATGTGGGTGGTTTCAAAAAATTTAAGAAGTAATGGGGTATATGCAAGCGACTATATAACATGGCCAAGACGTATAGAGGGTGGGATATTCAGGGTTATAGAGTCCCTGCTGTGTAAGATCGGAATGAATGTCGGAGAAGAAAATATCATTATTGTCAAAAAATAAATATTGAAATGTGAGTAATGAATGAGTGATCCTGCACTATCCATCATAATTGTAAGTTATAATACAAAGAACGACTTGCAACAATGTTTAGATGGGCTAAAAAAAGAGAATGTTCCTCTAGAAGTATTCGTTGTGGATAATGGTTCGACAGATGGTACCATTGATATGTTGAGGGATGAGTATTCTGAGTGGACTGCATTTACACTTATATTAAATAACAAGAATGTTGGGTTCACGCATGCATGCAATCAACCTTTATCGCAATGTCATGGCGAATATGTCCTTTTTCTGAATTCCGATACCATTATATATTCTGATGCACTGCAAAAATTAGTAGATTTTATGGATTCCAATTCTGATGTTGGTGTCATTGGTCCCAAATTATATTATGGGGACAAGAAGCTTCAATTATCATGTTTTTATGATTCCCCTGTTTTGAATCTGCTTAATATATTGTGTTGGCACCTACTTCCATGCAATTTGGCGGAGAGTTTTTATGTTAAATGGTTCTACAGTCGGTGGATTGATCAGGAGCAGAAGGATGTTGGGTGGGTTTCTGGCGCATGCTTGATGATTCGCAGGAGCGTCGCGATAGAGTTGAAAGGATTTGATGATAAATTTTTTCTGTCAGCACAGGATTCATTAGATCTCTGTAAAAGAGTCAAGGGAAAAAATTATCGTATTGTTTTCTATCCTAAGGCGGAGATTATTCATTATTGTGGGCGAAGTACCAATAATAATGCAGGTGTTGATAAAAAGGTAAAATTCCTACTCCATATGCATCATGGTCATTTATATTATTATAGAAAGCATCATGGCATATTTATCATGGTTGTATTGAAGTGCATATTTTCAATCATAAGTTTATTAAAGGGATTATTTGCAGGAATAATTTATGCTTTTACATTGTCTGACAGATATAAAATAGCAAGTCAATCTAGAATTGTATTATCATATAAGATACTGGCGTTGCAGATACCTCACCCTAGCATTTAAAAAGGTATGAGTAGATCGTAATGTCGAATAATTGTATACCTAATATATCTGTTGTTATTCCTACGTATAATAGAGCCGAAGAGTTGGCGCTGACTCTGCCAAGCTATATCAATAATATGTATGTTAGGGAGATTATTGTTGTTAATAACGGTTCGACTGATACAACTAGTGATGTAGTCAGTTCTTATATAAATGATGTAGCTCGTGTGGTTGAAATTAAATTGCCAGATAAAATTGGGGCGCCTAAAGCTCGTACTATAGGTTTGTCTTATGTTGATTGTGAATACATCTTGCTTGGTGAAGATGATGTCTATTTGGCGCCTGACTACACGAAGGTGCTTTATGATCAATTGAGTGAAAATAGTTGCGATATCATTTCAGGGAAAATTATCAATATAAGAGTCAGCTCCACTGGTGACCTGGGTAAATTGATATCTGATCTCGATACTCGGGAAATGGAAGGATTTCCACAAGATTTTAGCCCATATCAAGTTTCGCTTTCCCAATTAAAGACCGGTAGGCCAATACAGGTACCATATAGTCACATAATCATTCTCGGTAAAAAATCAGTCTTTGACAATATTGATTTTGATCCTTGGTATTCAGCTGGCAACGGATACCGGGAAGATACTGATTTTTTACTGACTGCCCGAAAACACGGATTTAAGCTGTTCTTTTCCCAAGACACGGTTTGCTTTCATTTGAGAGGGATTTTAAGTCAAAAAGGTGGGCAGAGAATTAATCGTATCCTCATTGAATATTGGGCGATCTACAACACATGGTATATGACGAAAAAGCATTGGGGGTTGGTCTCCGATGATTTCAAATTAATAAATGGACCTCTCTACAATACAGTCATCTACTCTCTGAGTAGGTGGAAGTATTACTTCCAGCGTATTTTGCAATAATTATAATAATCAATAGATTTACGTTCATAATGTGTTGACTAAATCGATTGCCTTGTAATGCTTGCGGATGTTGTGGTGGAGCTAATTTGATCGATCCTAAATGAGTTAGGTTATTGGCGTACATATTGTGAGGTTGCCTTGAAAAGAATTAAACCTAATTTATTGAGCAAGCCGCAAATTATATTCTTTACGGTATACCTTGTAATGTACTTATTCAGTGTATTGCCAACAGAACATGAAGAAGCAAATAGCATTAAGGCAAATATCAATTCATTTGGAATTACATGTCATTTCATATCTATAGCTTGTTTCTCAATTGGGTCGTATTTAGCATTAATGGTAAGGAGTGATAAACATGATGGTAATGTGAGGCTTGATCTTCAAAGATCTCGATTCAATGTATTTATTTGGTCGTATTGTGCAATCAGTATAGGTGTATTATTGTGGCAAATAGTTATTTCAGTAGATTTGAATGAATATTTAACCCGTTTGATGACAGGTATTGTTTTAAGGCAAGCCGACCCCGGTGCCCGAAATTTTGTTCTACTTAGTCATGAACAAGGAGGATTGTCGGGTCTAATAAAGATGTTTTCATTTCTTCCTTTGTCTGCCTTGTATATGGTTTTAACAGAACAAATCATCGTTAACAATTCCCATAGCAAGTTTGGAATGAATAAAATGTGGTTTAGAATTAATTTAGTATTAATACTGCTAACCGTACTTATAAGGGCATCTTTAGCACTCGATAGGGGTGTATTGATGTATTTTATTATAATAATAACATATTATGTAATTTATTCTACGGAATCAATATCTAAATCATTTTTTGTTGTAGTAAGGAAGCCTGTAACCTATTTAGCTTTAATTGTAGTTGTATATTCAGTAAATATCATTAGTGGACTGAGGCAGGGTATTGGACTTGTCGATACATTAATAGAATATTGCGCTCTTGGATTAGCTAATTTATCAATACTATTACACTCTGAGTATGATCTTACATATGGTTTGAACTTGTTAAATGTAATTATGTTTCCGCTGAAGTATTTCGGTTTACTTGATATTGTACCTGAATTTAGGCAAGCTGACTTTGTCTGGAATCCTGCACGTTATTTGACAGCATATGCTTACCAGGATTTTGGAATTATGTTTATATTGTTTTTTATATTTTTCGGTTTTGTTTCGACAGTGATATTTAGAAAGGCATGGTTCAGTTCCAATCCTTGCTATCTTGTCGTGTTATTTCCAGTTATCGTCGCAATTATAGGTTCTTTTAGTATCCCACCGTTTAGGGGACCAGAGTGGTGGGTGAGCATGTTTATGGCCATAATTGGAATCAGATTGTCATATCGTAAGCAACCTGTTTTCAATATTCACGAGCCGTAGCAATAGTGGAGTAATTTGTTATGAGGTCAAAAGTAGTAAGAACTTTTTGTGGTAAGCATCTGGACTATGGGAGTAATGATGGGCATGTCACAAAGAGTCTGTTTGGAAATAAAGACATTGATGATTTATATGTTTCGGATATCGAATTCAAAATATCGGAAGCTAATAGGTCTATTGCTAAGAACTTCTTATACATTGATCCTGTTAGTTCGCGTATTGAAAATGAGGGTTCTTTTTTCGATTCGATAACGTGTATCCATGTTATCGAGCATGTATCAAGCGTGGATTGTTTGATGAGGGAAATGAATAGGCAGTTAAAAGTTGGCGGGCGGTTATATCTGGAGTCACCAAATTCGAGGTCTCTTTTTGTTCCTTCATTATCTAGTGATAGGACGTGGAACTTTTATGACGATCCGACACATTTAAGGCCATATACTACAAACGCTTTAAGAAGCATTTGTTTGTCTCACGGGTTTAGAATTCTGAAGTCAGGAATATATCGAGAGCTTAAATATGCTGCTATATTTCCAATTGCACCAATCATTAGTTTGATTTTAAGAGATTGGAGGCCTGTCCATTATGCTTCGATTCATCTGATTGGTTGGTCTTCATTTGTATTGTGCGAAAAGGTTTGAAGTGAAAATATTCAATGATAGCAAAATACATAAGCGAACCATTGCTTGTTTTGAGATATTAATACACATAATTCATGCCATAATGTGCTTCTTAAAGCATATTTTTAACGTACGCAGTGAGCCATGTATTGTCCTTGTTGATGGTTTTTTGATTGGCGATGCGGTTTTATTGAGGCCGCTAATCAAATCATTAATACATAAATATTCTTCTACGCATAAAATCATAGTAATATCAGGTGGCCATTCACGTGAAATATACTCAGATCTTAGCGACAATATACAATTAATTGAATACCAATTCCCATGGGCTGTGTATGATTATTCTTTTCAGGGAATAACTAATCTGATTCGTATATGGTGTAGATTATATTTAATGTCTATTGATATTGCAATTGAAGCACGTGGTGATGTGAGAAGTATTTCGTGGATGTATTTAACATGCCCTGTTCGACTAGTGGGTTTCGATTTTACAGGTGGGAGGTCCTTGATATCGGACATCGTTCCCGATGACGGTAAAATAGTTCACTTGTTTGAACATGTACAAAGGATTGGTCGTTTAGTGGGCTGTAGTGTGTCCGATGTTGATATCAAGCACGCCCGGAGTAACTCTGAGCACAGAATTGGTAAAAGGATTGGGCTTTCCTTCAGCGGTTCTCAAATCCTTAGAAACCTTCCTGAGGATATCGGTTGCTCCATTATAAATACACTTATATCAGATTCTGATTGTGAAATTTGGTATATACAATCGCCTGCAGAAAAAGTATTCACAGATAATTATTTAACTCAAAAATTCGGAAACCACGTACATGTTTTCACAGGTAATTTCAATGAGTATTTCAATTTTATTAAGTCACTGAGTTTGTATATCGGTATGGATAGTGGTGGAGGTCATCTTTGTTCATTGTGGGAGGTCCCAGCTGTAATTATATTCGGTACTCAGTTGTCATATTATACAATGCCAGTAGGGAATCCTTCTTTATATTGCGCTGAATCAGAAACCTGTTTGTCGTGCCGACCTTGTCGAGGTGTTAAGTGTCAAAATGATGTATATCAAAAATGCTTGATTGATATTGATATCACTAAAATAATTAAAACTGCGTTAATAACAAATAAATTAACGCAGTAGTTATATAGTGCAATGTCAGTAGTGAATTGTTAAAGGCATGTTACATAAATGCTGTACTCTGAAATACTGCAAACCAGTGCTAGATGAGGAATTGATATGTTTTTGAAATTAAAGAAAGTGATAAAGAATAATAATAAATACCTATATGATATTATCAGGAAATGCTCTATAAATTGTTATGGTCATATCAGGCAATGGAGGCTAGCAAGCTTTAAATCGCCTATTTATTACCCTTTTTCATACAATGGGATATCATTTCATATTTTGCTTGATCCTGTAAATGGCCTGATTGATCATGAGATTGCTTGGAAAGGAGTTTATGAGGAGGATACGCTTGATTTTTATGTCACGCAATTAAAAGAAGGTCAGATATATGTTGATATTGGGTCAAATATTGGACAACATGCTTTATTTGCCTCGCGCTTGGTGGGCGACTCTGGGCATGTAATTTCATTTGAGCCAATTAGGCGTCTGTATGCGCAACAGACTAAAAGTATAATAAAAAATTCCATCAAGAATATAACTACTATGAATGTTGCTTGCGGGAATTTTACTGGAGAAGCCATAATTTATTTGAGGGATTCTAATGCGGGTGGGTCTTCCTTGGTACCATTTATAGAAGAAGGTGGTGTGACTGAATCTGTCAAGGTTGTTGTTGCAGATAGTGTGCTTAATGATTTTCAACGTATAGATTTTATCAAAATTGATGCTGAAGGATTTGAATATGAGGTGTTGCAGGGATTAGGTGATACTTTAAAAAGGCACATGCCAAGGCTTTTTATCGAATATTCTCCCGAATTTTATGTGAATACGAAATCTGGTCCAGATCATAATGGAGTCAAGCTGTTACGCTTTTTAGTAAGTTATGGTTATACATTCATTAACTTCAATGATAATTGTTCTACTATCGCTGATCCAGTTCTTTGGGGAGTGAAGTGTTGCAAAGAGCAATGTAATTTATTATGTATACCACAAAATTAATGAAAGGTAGTGTTGGCACGTTTGGTATGTAAGTATATTCTACCACAAATATCTCACATGAATCAGATATCTTTGAAGCATGATATCGGTAATACAAATAATGACTGATAACTTAAAAGTAACAATCATTACTGTATGCTTTAATAGTGAAGAAACTATTGCTGACACAATTAAATCAGTAATATCTCAGAATTATTCTAATATTGAGCATATTGTTGTTGACGGTGCATCTAATGACAAAACACTGGAAATTGTTAGAATGTTTCCTGATAATGAGGTGTTAATAGTTTCAGAGCCGGACCGGGGAATTTATGATGCTATGAACAAGGGGATTTCATTGGCAACAGGGGATATTGTCGGTTTTTTAAATGCCGATGACTTCTATGCTGATGACAATGTCATTCAAGAGATCGTAAATGTATTTTCTGATTCGACTATAGAAGCATGTTATTCCGATTTGGTATATGTTGATAAAGACAACATTAATACTGTTGTTAGATATTGGAAATCTCGACATTATCGCGATGGGCTGTTCAGCAAGGGATGGGTGCCGCCGCATCCTACATTTTTTACGCGTCGAGAGTTATATGATCGTTTAGGGGATTTCGATTTAACATTTCCAATTGCAGCGGATTTTGAGCTGATGCTGCGATTTATTGCCTGCAATAAAGTAAAAACACATTACATACCTCATGTTACGGTTCATATGCGGTTGGGTGGAACATCCAACAAGAGTATAAAAAATATCATTAGGCAAAATATCGAAATACGAAAAGCAATCATGAAGAATGGTATTAAGACATCTGTTGGATTTTATAGTTGTAGAGTTGTAGATAAATTAACACAATACGTCAAAAAACCGAAATACGATCGTGAATACTAAACTGTGTGCTAAATATAGTATATATTTAACTATGTGGCATCATTATGAAATTATATAAGAATAAACTTAAGCGTTTTTACGATATATGTTTTTCTGGGTTATTGTTACTGTTGTTACTGCCTTTATTGCTGTTAATTGCAATGATCGTCAGGTTAACGTCCCCCGGTCCAGCTTTTTATTGGTCTGAGCGAGTTGGAGCAAATAATCAGATTTTTAACATGCCGAAATTTAGAACAATGCAGATAAATACTCCTACTGTTGCAACTCATCTGCTTGGAGATCCAACACATTATGTCACATCTATCGGCCATTTTCTGCGTAGAACAAGTTTGGATGAGTTGCCGCAGTTGTATAGCATCTTGTGCGGTGATATGAGTTTTGTTGGGCCTCGACCCGCATTATATAATCAAGACGATTTGATCAAACTGCGAGTGGAAAGAGGCGTTCATCGGCTAATACCTGGGCTTACAGGGTGGGCTCAGATTAATGGTCGTGATGAGTTGCCAATTCCTATAAAAGTTGATTTGGATGAATATTATCTCCAAAATCAATCACTGTGTTTTGATTTAAGGATAATCGTGATTACTTTATTCAAAGTTTTACGTCGCGATGGAGTTGCCCATTGACAGATTCGACGCACATTCCATTGGTTACCATAGTAACACCATCTTATAATCAGGGTCGATTTATTGAAGCAACTATCTTGAGTGTGTTAAATCAGGACTACCCCAATATTGAATATTTTGTTATTGATGGCGGTTCATCAGATAACACTATTGATATTCTTCAAAAATATGAAAATCGTCTTACGTGGATTTCTGAGCCTGATATCGGGCAATCTCAAGCGATTAACAAAGGATTCCAGCTGGGTAGGGGAGAAATCCTTGGTTGGCTTAATTCTGATGATACCTACGAGCCCGGTGCAATTCGCACTGTTGTGGAATATCTTGGAAAGCATGCTGACATCATGATGGTATATGGTGAAGGCAATCTCATGGATATAGATGGAAATTTTATAAAACGTTTTCCTACAATGCAAACCTTCGATTTGTGGGCATTTATTTTTCAGTTGTCCAATTTTATGCAGCCATCAACTTTTTTCCGCAAAAATGCAATCAGCACGCTTGGATTATTAGACACAAGCATGCACTGGTATATGGATTTTGAATATTGGTTGCGTATTGGGTCTCGGTTTAATGTCGGCCATTCTAATCACGTATTATCTAACACCAGAATCTACCCTGCGACAAAGACTGCTCGTGGCGGTATAATAAGATTATATGAATTATTTTCTGTTATAAATAAATACAGCAGTAATACATTTATAGCTTCTTCATGTATGTTTATAGGTGGATTATTCGCGTCACATCTCAAGTATAAGCACACGAAGATATATAATTGTTTTCAAAGTCATATTTTATTGTGCAAATCTTTTCTCAAAAAAAAAATATCAAACCATCACGGTGTTTATGCTGACGATTGGCTAGGGAAGAAAGCTCGTTTTATGCTTCCTGTACTGAATGCAGCGAGTCATATCCGAATTGGAATTGAATTCCCTGAAGACACTCGACTTATACCGAATCAGATTTGTGCCGAATTAAATGGTAAAGCAGTAAGTGTTCTCTCTTGTGCTACCCCTGGCAGTTATCAGTTGAAAATCCCCTGTAACTCCATAGCTACCGCTCCGATTGAAATTGTTTTGATCTTCTCCCGCGCCCTTCCTCCGGACAGCCAGCGCCGGCGGCTTGCCTGCAAGCTTGTCAGTGTGGATTTCATTGCTTGATTTATAAGAACTTTCCCACCAGTATCTCGTGCCGGCAATGACATGCCACGTTGACATGCCATAAGTTTTTGCTAGATTTGGAGGGTGTTCTTGTTCTGACATTGACGCTATCCCGGAGAGTCGTATGTTTTCAGGCCGCAGAATCTTGGTCTTCCTTCTTGATACATGCCTCATTGCCTGTGCTTACGTTCTTTCGTTTGTTTTTCGTTTCGATTTTTACCTTTCTTCTGAGATCTTCGAGGTCGTCTTACAGTCATTGGCAATCGTACTTGCCGTAAAGGTAACGATTTTTCTTGCCTCTGGTCTGTACCGTAATATCTGGCGTTATGCTTCACTACAGGATGCCGTCGAGATCTTCAAGGTCGTTACGCTATCTACCATCCTTTCGGCATTTGCCCTGCTGCTGTTCCACCAGACCCCCCACATCCCTCGTTCCATTTACCTCCTGGACTGGTTTCTCCTCTTTTTCATGATGTCGAGCAGCCGCCTGGTATGGCGCATGTACCGGGAGCGGTGTCTGCTCCCCAAACTGCACAGCGGGCGGCGTACTCTCATCGTCGGAGCCGGGGAAGCGGGTAACCTTCTGCTAAAGGAGATACGGAAACAGGCGGACTCTCCCTACAACGTGATCGGTTTCGTGGACGATGACTTGGACAAGCAGAAGATGCGCCTGGCCGGGGTGCCGGTGCTGGGAACTGTCGCTCACCTGCATGGCGTTATCCGCAAGTATGCCGTTGAAGATGTGATCATCGCCATTCCTTCGGCCAGTGGCACCGTCATCCGAAACCTGGTGGACTGCTGCAAGAAGACCAAGGTCCGCTTCAAGACATTGCCGAGCATCACCGCAATCATTGATGGCAAAATATCCGTCTCACACATCAAGGATGTGGAGATTGAGGACCTGCTCGGGAGGGAAACGGTTACCCTGGATGAAGGAAGGATCTGCGACTACCTCACCGGCAAGCGCGTTCTGGTAACCGGAGCCGCCGGGAGTATCGGCAGCGAGATCTGCCGGCAGGTGGCTGCATTTGGCCCGGCGAAGCTGATTCTCTTCGACAATGCCGAGACGCCGCTCTATCATATCGAGAAGGAATTGACTGAAAAATATATGGAATTTCCCCTCATTCCGGTGCTTGGCGACATCCGGCACCGCGACCGCGTCGAAGAGGTGATGGGAGAATTTTTACCCGATGTGGTCTTCCACGCCGCAGCCTACAAGCATGTGCCGATGATGGAGTACAATCCGGCTGAGGCAGTTACCAACAACATCCAGGGCACGAAGATCCTGGCTGATGCGGCGCATCGCGTCGGTGTGAGAAATTTCGTGATGATCTCCACTGACAAGGCGGTGAATCCCACCAATGTCATGGGGGCGAGCAAACGGACTGCCGAGATTTACGTCCAGGCGCTGGCGAGAAAGAGCGGGACGAACTTCACCACGGTCCGGTTCGGGAATGTCCTTGGCAGCAACGGCAGCGTCATCCCGCTGTTCAAGGAGCAGATCAGGAACGGTGGCCCGGTTACGGTTACCGACTCCCGGGTCATCCGCTATTTCATGACCATCCCCGAGGCTTGCCAACTGGTGCTGCAGGCCGGGTGTATCGGAAATGGCGGGGAGATTTTCGTGCTCGATATGGGTGAGCCGGTCCGCATCCTGGATCTTGCCGAAGAGCTGATCCGCCTTTCCGGATTTACTCCGAACCAGGACATCGATATCGTTTTTACCGGTCTGCGTCCTGGAGAGAAGCTGTTCGAGGAGCTTCTGATAGAGGGGGAAGGGATAAAGCCAACAGCTCATGAAAAGATTCGCGTGCTCGAGTCGGTTGCAATCGACCTGAATGACATAAACAGTGAACTGGCCGTACTGTTCCAGCTTGCCCATCAGAGCGACATCCCCGGCTTGCTGGCAACCCTTCGCGACCTGGTCCCGGAATTCACCCCTCGCTATTCCTTTGACGGCCAGGCGCCACCTGCCTTTCAGCGCGTTCGGCCGGATCTCTTTCCCCTCGCCCGCAAGGGCGTCCATAAAGTCCTGTCACTCAAGAAACTGCACCAGCAGACAGTCTGATTTTTCTTGACAAACAGGCATCCGTATGGGACCTGAAGAAGGGTTTACTTCCTGATGTAGTGGGGTTTCGTGTTGCTCCCGAAAGTATCGAATATCTGCAACCAGTCTGTATTCAAATGCCTGAGACGTTTTTCCCTCGTGCTGCTGGCGATGTTCGTCGCAGGGATCTCTTTCACCTCTTCATGCCATGCAGGGGTGGCAGCTGCCAACATCCCCCTTGACAGCAGTCTCTACCAAGGGCTGGAGAAACTCGCAGGATATGGGCTTATTCCCTCCGAGTTCAGGGGCATTCGTCCCTATTCCCGTGCCGAGGCGGCCCGGCTTCTCACGCAGGCCGAAGAAGCCCTGACAGTGCAGAAGGAGGCTGTCCCTCCTCTCGCCCATGAGCTGGTGAAGCAGTTACGGGCACTGGTACCCCGCGAGATAGCCCTCCAGAGTGATGCATCGTCTGCTCCGCTGTTCGACATCAATCCGTTCGCCTCTATCCGTCTCCGGTATACCTGGCTGGACGGTCTTGCCCGCAATTTCACCCGGCAGGTACACGACCCCGGTGGTGATGGTGTTTTCGGTATCGGAGCAGGCCTGCGGCCGGACAATCCCTACCCCTCGCCAGTCTGGCAACAGGGGGGGGAAGGAACCCCGCTGTTTGAAAACAATGAGGGGGTGCGATATGTGGACGGCGACAACTTCCATGCCCAGTGGGGCATGGAGGCCACAGTCTCCACCTGGGGGCTCCTCTTTCTGGAACCGCAATTCCTGCATTCTGCCGAGACCGACCGGGTAGACCTGCGCAAGGGATATGTGAAGCTCGGCAATGGGGCGCTGGAACTGGAGATCGGGCGTGATGCCGCGTGGTTCGGGCCCGGATACCGGGGCGCCCTGACCCTCACCAACAACGCGCGCAATTTCGACCTGGTCAAGCTGTCGAGCCCGGAGCCGGTTGATCTCGGTAACTGGGGGCTTCTGAAATATGCGCTGCTCGCTTCCCGTTTCGAGCGAACGGTTACCAACGGGGTGGAGCGCGAGCCTTACTTCTTTGCCCTGAAGCTTTCCTACAAGCCCGTCGACGCCTGGGAAATCGGCTTCAACATGGGGAAGCAGGTGGGAGGCCCCGGGGTCGACAACAGTCTTGGCAGCACGTTGCGTGGCATTGTCGGCGGTACGAGCGATGACAATGCCAACAGCCTGGCCGGTTTCGATCTCCGCTACCGCGCCTCCTGGTTACGCAATACGGAATTCTACGGGGAGTTCTCCGGAGAGGATACCGCCAAGTTCTGGCCGATTGTGGAAAGTTACGTGGCAGGCATCTTTGTCCCGAATCTGACCGGTGATGGCCGTAATGACCTCAGGTTCGAGTATTTCTGGGGGAACCAGATCCTCTACACCAACGGCACCTTTCCCGGGGGGTATGTGAACCAGGGGATGCCGATCGGCCATTCCCAGGGGGGGGCGACCCAGGACTTCTTCTTCAGGTACAGCCACTGGTTTTCAGCGAGGACTAACCTGGCCCTGGAGTATATCCATACCCAGCGCGGCGTGATCGGAAAGCTTCCGGGGCAGGAAGAGGAGCAGAAGAACGCCTGGCGCGGCTTCTGTCGCCTGCCCATTTATGGTGACTGGGATGCGGAGCTGATGTATGGCTGGGAGCATGTCAACAATTTCGACCTTCTCCCCGGAGCAGAGCGGACAAATCAGGTTTTTGCGCTAGACTTGAGCTACCGTTATTAAGGAACACAGCCTATTCTGACGAAGGGATGCACCATGCAGAAAGTTCTTGTTACCGGAGGTTGCGGCTATATCGGTAGCCATGTGGTTCGCCAGTTGAGCGAGGCCGGCTATGCAGTGGTCGTCTATGATAATCTCTCGACCGGGTTTGCCGACGCACTCATTCATGGGGAACAGCTGATCGTGGGGGATCTCGCCGATACGGCGCGGCTGGATGCCCTGTTCGTGGAGCACGGCTTCAGACAGGTCCTCCATTTTGCCGCGGCAATCGTGGCCCCTGAATCGGTCACCGATCCGCTCAAATATTATTCCAATAATACCCGCAATACCCTCAATCTGCTCCAGGCCTGCGTCAAGCACGGTGTCGAACGCTTCGTCTTCTCCAGCACTGCTGCGGTATATGGCATGCCCGCTGACGGCTATGCCAGCGAGACGAGTCCTACCGAGCCGATCAATCCCTATGGAACCTCGAAACTGATGAGCGAATGGATGCTGCGGGACACGGCAGCTGCCCATGCCCTGAAATTCGTGGCTCTCCGCTATTTCAACGTTGCCGGAGCCGATCCGCTGGCGCGCATGGGGCAGCGCACCCCGGAGGCAACCCATCTGATCAAGGTCTGTTGCCAGACTGCCCTCGGCCTGCGTGACCGGGTGGCCATCTACGGCACCGACTACGATACGCCGGACGGCACGGGGATCCGCGATTACATCCACATCGAGGATCTGGCGGCTGCCCATCTTGCTGCGCTTTCCTATCTGGAACAGGGGGGAGAGTCGACGCGCATTAATGTGGGCTATGGCTGTGGGGCAAGTGTGCGGGAGGTCATCTCCCTGGTGAAAGATGTGAGTGGTATCGATTTCCCGGTCATCGAGGCGCCGCGGCGGCCGGGTGACCCGGCCATGCTGGTGGCCCGTGCGGATAAAATCCGTTCGCTGCTAGCCTGGACTTCCCGCCACGACAACCTGCGGAGCATCGTGGCCGATGCCTGGCGCTGGGAAAGCAAGTTGCAGGGCAGATAGCGGTTTAGACTGTTCAGATCTCAGGAGTTTTTTTTATGATAAAGAGCATGACCGGATATGGCAAGGCAGTACGGGAGGTCGGGGGGAGCAAGCTGGTGGTGGAGATCCGCTCGGTGAACCATCGCTATGGCGAGGTCTCCGTCAAGGTGCCGCGGACGATGCTGGCATTGGAAAATGATGTCAGGCGCCTGGTGACGACGCGGCTCAAACGGGGCAAGATCGAGGTCTTTGTCAAACAGGAGTCGTTTGTCGGGGCGGCAAGCATGCCGGTTCTGAACATCCCCCTTGCCAAGGCCTATCATAAGGCGTTCATGTCGTTGAAGGAGGCGCTGGGGCTCGGAGAACCCATATCCCTGTCGCTGCTCGCGGCACAGCGCGACGTGCTGGTCATCGGTGACGAAGAGTCCGCACCCGAGACCTGGCTTCCCGAACTGACCGCTGCCGCCAACCAGGCGGTCGACGGTCTCGAAGCCATGCGGATGCGCGAGGGGGAGGCGCTTCTGGCCGACATCACCCAGCGCCTGGCAACCCTGGAATCCCTCATTGCAACAGTGGCCGAACGGGTGCCACAGGTCGTCAGCGATACGGCGGCAAAGCTGCGGGAAAGGGTTTCGCAGCTCCTTGCCAGCAACCCCCTCGATGAGGCGAGGATCGCCCAGGAGGTGGCTCTCATGGCTGATCGGTGCGATGTGACCGAAGAGCTGGTACGGTTCAGGAGCCATCTTACACAGATGTCGTCAACCCTGCGGGCAGACGAGCCGGTGGGGCGCAAGCTGGATTTTCTGCTCCAGGAGCTGAACCGGGAGGTGAACACCATCGGTTCGAAGGCCAACGATGCAGAGCTTGCGACGCAGGTGATCGCCCTCAAGGCCGAGCTGGAAAAGATCCGCGAGCAGGTGCAGAATATCGAATAGCGCCGGAAAGGTAAGGGGGGAAGGGGTTTTCATGAAACGAGAAGGGATTGTCTTCATTATCTCTGCTCCGTCAGGGGCCGGCAAGACCACGCTCTGCAAGGAAGTCATTGACATATTCCATGATTTGCGGCATTCTGTGAGCTACACCACGCGGCAGGCGCGCCCCGGCGAGGTTCATGGCCGGGATTATTTTTTTGTGGGACAGGAAGAGTTTCGCCGGATGGTGGAGGCTGATGAGTTTGTCGAATGGGCCGAGGTCCATGGCAACTGTTACGGAACCGCCCTTGCTACCCTGGCAGAGTACCGCAGCCGCAACATCGACGTGATTCTGGATATCGATTGCCAGGGAGCGCGTCAACTCAAGGAACAGTTTGCCGGAGGGGTTTTCATCTTCATCCTGCCTCCCAGCTACCATGAATTGCGTCGCCGGCTGGATAAGCGCAATTCCGACAGCGAAGAGGTCATTGAGATGCGGATCGAGAATGCCGCCGCCGAGATCCGTGAGTCCCGCTGGTATAATTACATCATTTTCAACGACGATTTCAGTCGGGCACTTGAAGAGCTGAAATCGGTCATCATCGCCGAACGTTGCCGGACCGATCGGGTTCTGGATGCTGTCGGCGAGATGTTCGAGCTTTCGTAACACAAAAAGGGGGAGATAGATGGCACGGGTTACGGTTGAAGATTGTCTCGAACGGGTAGATAACCGTTTTCTGCTGGTGATGTTGGCGTCCAAAAGGGTGAAACAGCTCTACAAGGGGGCCAGGCCGCTTATTGAAAACAAAAGCACCAACAAAAATGTCGTTCTTGCCTTGCGCGAGATTGCTGCCGGCAAGGTCAACTACGAACTGACTGCACGCCGAAGCCGGTAACGGTTTTGTTGCGGAGGGCAGAGGCTGTCAAGCTTTTGCCCTCTTTTTGTATCTCCTGCACGACATTTCCGTTCGCACATCTTCGGCTGATTACCGCTCCCCAACCCTTGCTTCAGGTAACGGTGCCGCTCACCTATGATCAGGCTTAACGACATACTCGATAAAGTGATGGCGTACAACCCTTCAGCTGACCTGGATCTGGTCCGCAAGGCCTACGTCTATTGCGCCAAGGTCCACCAGGGTCAGACGCGCCTTTCCGGTGAGCCCTATCTGGTGCATCCCATGGAGGTGGCGGCAATTCTCGCCGATCTCCGTCTGGATGTCCCCACGGTGGTTACCGGACTCCTGCACGACACGGTCGAGGACACCCTGACCACCCTGGATGAACTGAAGGAGCTGTTTGGCGAAGAGGTGGCGATCCTGGTTGACGGCGTAACCAAGATCGGCAAGATCCATTTCAAGACCAAAGAGGAGAGCCAGGCTGAGAACTTCCGCAAGATGCTCCTGGCCATGTCCAACGACATCCGGGTCATCCTGATCAAGCTTGCCGACCGCCTGCACAACATGCGGACCCTGCAGTACCAGCCTGAACCCAAGCAGCGCAGCATTGCCAAGGAAACCCTCGATATTTACGCCCCCATAGCCAACCGGCTCGGCATCTCCTGGATCAAGAGCGAGCTGGAGGACCTTTCTTTCCGCTACCTCGACCCGCAACTCTACTACGATCTCGCCTCAAAAGTGACCAAGAAGAAGAAGGAGCGGGAAGCCGATGTGGAGAAGGCGCGCTCCACCATCGCCGCCAAACTGGCAGAGCATGACATCAAGGGTGATGTCTATGGCCGGAGCAAGCATCTCTATTCCATCTATCGCAAGATGGAAAGCCGTAACGTGGATATCGACCAGATCTATGACCTGATCGCCATCCGTGTCATGGTGGAGGGGATTCGCGAGTGCTACGAGGTGCTCGGCATCATCCACTCCACCTGGAAACCGGTGCCGGGCCGCTTCAAGGACTACATCGCCATGCCTAAGGGGAACATGTACCAGTCGCTGCACACGACGGTCATCGGTCCTTTCGGCGAACGGATGGAGGTGCAGATCCGCACCGGCGAGATGCATCGGGTGGCCGAGGCGGGAATCGCGGCGCACTGGAAATACAAGGAGGGGAAAGGGTACGACGAGAAGGACGTCAAGCGCTTTGCCTGGCTCCGGCAACTGCTGGAGTGGCAGCAGGAGCTGCAGGACTCCCGCGAGTTCATGGACACAGTCAAGGTGGAACTCTTCCCGGAAGAGGTCTACGTCTTTACCCCCAAGGGGGATGTGAAGAGCTTTCCCAAGGGGTCGACCCCCATCGATTTTGCCTACAGCGTCCATACCGATGTGGGGCACCGTTGTGTCGGCGCCAAGGTCAACGGCAAACTGGTGCCGCTCAAGCACGAACTCAAGACCGGCGATATCGTCGAGGTGCTCACCTCGCCGCACCATACCCCCAGCAAGGACTGGCTGAAGGTTGTCAGGAGTTCGCGGGCGCGCAACAAGATCCGTGTCTGGATCAAGACCGAGGAGCGCAAGAGGAGCATCACCCTGGGCCGCGAGATCTGCGAGAAGGAGTTCCGCCGCTACTCGCTCAATTTTGCAAAGCTGCAGAGGAGTGGGGACGTCAAGAAGCTTGCTGCCGAATTCGGCCTTGTTACTGAGGAAGACCTCCTGGCCTCTATCGGTTACGGCAAACTTTCCTCCCATCAGGTCATTGCCAAGCTTATCCCGGCGGAGAAGCTGGAGCAGCATCAGGAGCGCAAGGAGAGCCGGGTCGGCAAGGTCATCGAAAAGCTGATCAAGAAATCTTCGAGTGCGATCCAGATCAGCGGAGTAGAGGATGTCCTGGTCCGCTTCGGCAAATGCTGCAACCCGGTTCCCGGTGACGACATCGTCGGGTTCATCACCCGGGGGCGAGGGGTAACGATCCATACCAGCGACTGTCCGCTGGCCCTGGAGAGCGACCCTGACCGTCGGATCGAGGTCGCCTGGAACAGGGACAAGCGCGCCGCATTGCCGGTCAAGATCAGGGTCACCTGCCATGACGAAAAGGGGATCCTGGCCAACATCTCCCAGGCCATCACCAACTGCGAGGCCAACATCGCCAGTGCCACGATTCAGAGCACCGTGGACAAGCGCGGCATCAATATCTTCGAGATTGAAATCACCGACCTCGACCACCTGAACCGGGTGATCAAGAGCGTCATGCAGATCAAAGGGGTCACCAAGGTTGACCGGCTGAAGAGCTGAACGGTTTCGCACCGGCGCGGCAGGGTATTTTCGCGCTGCTCACGAAAGCGCGACCGGCACATCCGGTATCATGATTGGGGAGGGAACAGCCATGGGCGGCAAGGAGATCATCAGTACCGATAAGGCACCACAGGCAATCGGTCCGTATTCGCAGGGGGTGAAGGCAGGGGGGCTGGTGTTTTTTTCAGGCCAGATCCCGCTTGATCCTGCTACGGGCATGCTGAAGGGGGAGTCCATTGCCGAACAGACCGGGCAGGTCATGCTCAACATCGCCGCCATGCTGGCCGCAGCCGGACTCGGCTTTGACGATCTGGTGAAGACGACGATCTACCTTGCCGATATGGACGATTTTGCCACGGTGAACGAGATTTATGGCAGCCGGTTTACCGCGAACCCTCCGGCACGGTCGACGGTGGCTGTGCGTGCGCTGCCCAAGGGGGCAAAGGTCGAGATAGAGGTTATTGCCCTGGCTCGATAATGGTACTTTACGGGTGGAAGCGAGCCGGCCGGGCATTTGGGGTGCATGGCCTGCCGAACATGAAAAAGCCGCAGCGCATGGAACGCTGCGGCTTGTGTGTGGCGCAGGTGCGGGTCTGATGTTGCGTCAGAGCGCCTTGGTCACTTTACCCGAACGGATGCAACGGGTGCAGACCTTGATGCTCTTGACCGTACCCTCCTGGATTGCCTTGATCTTCTGCAGGTTGGGGTGCCAGGTACGGCGGGTCTTGTTGTTGGCGTGGCTGACGTTATTGCCGAAACTGGGGCCTTTGCCGCAGATATCGCAAACCTTTGACATGTGAAAAACCTCCTCTAGAAAACTAAGCCTCGATTTTTAGCAAATTGCTCACGAAAGGGCAAGCATTTTTTTTGCCGACCTGCTGCGGGTTGCTGGAGAGACATGATACGCCTGATTGCCCTCATCAAAGGACTCTTCTTTGTCCTGACCATCGGCCTGGTGGTCGTGGCGGTGCTGTTTGTCGATTTTGCCTATAAGACCTTTTCCCTGAAAAGCCGTGACGTCAATACGGATGCCATTGTCGTCCTGGCAGGCGGCCTGGGCAGGGTGGACGAAGGGATCCGGCTCTACCGCGAACATCGGGGGCAATGGCTCTTTCTCATCGGTGTCGATCCCCTGGTCCGCAAGGGAGAACTCTATCGGGACCGACCCGGTCAGCGGACCTCCGACAGGGTAGTGCTGGAGAACGTTTCCCGCAATACGCTGGAAAATGCCCTCTACGCCCGCGAACTGATCGTCGGGAAGCGGATAACCTCGATCCGGCTCATCACCTCCCGCTATCACATGAAGCGGGCGACCCTCTTCTTCCGTGCCGTTCTTCCCCGTGATGTGGCCATCTACCCGCACCCGGTCGACAGCCGCAACCTGGTCACTGCGTGGTGGAGCCACAGCGGCAGTTTCCGGCTCCTTTTCAGCGAGTTCTACAAATATACCCTGTTCCGGCTCTTCTTCCTGATCGCTCCAGCGGAACTGCGGCCTTCTCCGGCTCTGCAGTCGCTCCCCGCTGGCGACTAGGCGTCTTTTTCCTCGATCCGCGGGAAAAGCGGTTCCGCCTTGACGATCTTCGTCCCTGCCGCAAGTTTTCCCCAGACCAGTCCCGCTTCGTCCGGTTCCCCCTCCCAGCCGAGGTAGCAGAGCGCCTTGCGCGCCGTGCGAGCCATGAAGGGGGTGAGCAGGAAATAGACCAGACGCTGGACCTCCGCCAGGCAGTACATGACCGTTGCCAGTCGCTCCTGCAGCGCCGGGTCTTTTGCCAGGGTCCAGGGGGCGGTTTCGTCGATGTACTTGTTGCCGGCCGAGATCACTTCCCAGATGGACTGGAGCGCCTTGCTGAAGGCAAGATCCTCGAGATGGCCGTCCACCTGTGCAACCATCGTCTCGGCCTTGGCGCGGAAGGCCAGGTCGACCTCCTGGAGCGGGCCGGGCGTCGGGAGGACGCCGTCGAAATACTTGACGATCATGGCTGTGCTGCGATTGAGGAGGTTCCCCAGGTCATTGGCCAGATCCGAGTTGATCCGGTGGACCAGTGCGCTGTGGGAAAAGTCGCCGTCCAGCCCGAAGGGGACTTCCCGCAACAGGAAGTAGCGGATGGCATCCACGCCGTACCGGTCGACGAGCGAGTTGGGCTCGACCACGTTCTGCAGGCTCTTGCTCATTTTCTGGCCTTCCACGGTCCACCAGCCATGGGCAAAGACCTTTTTCGGCAGCGGCAGCCCGGCCGCCATCAGGAAAGTCGGCCAGTAGACGGAATGAAAACGCAGGATGTCCTTGCCGATGAGATGGACATCCACCGGCCAGTAGGTGCCGAAATTACCCTGTTCATCCGGGTAGCCCAGCGCCGTTATGTAGTTGGTCAGGGCGTCGAACCAGACGTAGATCACGTGCCGCTCGTTGCCCGGGACCGGGATCCCCCAGTTGAAGCTGGTGCGGGAAACGGAGAGATCGCGCAGCCCCTCCTTGATGAAAGAGATGATCTCGTTCCGTTTCGATTTTGGCTGGATGAAGTCCGGGTTGGCCTCGATGTGCGCCAGGAGCTGCTCCTGGTACTTGCTCATCCTGAAGAAGTACGACTCTTCCTTCAGTTTTTCCACCGGCCGGTTGCAGTCGGGGCACTTGTTGTCGATGAGCTGGGTCTCGGTCCAGAAGGTCTCGCAGGGGGTGCAGTACCAGTCTTCATATTCCCCGAGGAAAATGTCTCCCTTTTCCAGGATGTGGGAAAAGATGTGGCTTACCCCCTCCTTGTGCCGCTCCTGGGTGGTGCGGATAAAGTCGGAGTAGGAGATGTCGAGCTTTTCCCATAACGCCTGGAATCGCTTCACCACCCGGTCGGCGAGTTCGAGAGGTGTTTCGCCGGAGGCGAGGGCCGCCTTTTCCACCTTTTGCCCATGTTCGTCGCTGCCGGTGAGGAAAAAGACGTCGAACCCCTTGAGCCGCTTGTAGCGGGCCAGAACATCGGCTGCCAACGTCGTGTAGGCATGGCCGATGTGAGGAACGTCGTTGACGTAGTAGATGGGCGTGCTCACATAAAAGGTGCGGTTCATGACTTCTCCTTGCCGGCAGGGGGTGTGTCGGTCCGTTCCTTGTCCCGATCCTTGTCTTTGTCCCGATCTTTCCGCTTGTCCCGGCGGGGTTTGTTCCCCCCGGACCCTCCCTCTGACTTCTGCTCGTGCCTCGGTTTCTCTTGCTCCTTGGGGAGTTTCTTGGGCTTCTCCACGATGGAGTCAGGCTGGACCTCGTCGCTGCGGATCAGGACCTGGCGGTCGTCGTCGGTCTTGAGGGTGAAGGAACCATCCAGGATGTCCACCTTGACCACTTCGCCTTCGACCGCTCCGCACTGGATGCGCTTGCCGCACTTGGGAAGCCCCTTCTTGAGGGCGCAGTAGGTCTCGAATTCGTAGCCCAGGCAGCAGAGCAGACGGCCGCACTGCCCGGAAATCTTGTTCGGGTTGAGAGCCAGATTCTGTTCCTTGGCCATCTTGACCGATACCGGGGCAAAATCGCGCAGGAAGCTGGAACAGCAGAGTTCGCGGCCGCAGATGCCGATTCCGCCCACCATCTTTGCCTCGTCGCGGACCCCGATCTGGCGCATCTCGATCCGGGTGTGGAACTGGTGGGCAAGATCCTTGACCAGCTCGCGGAAGTCGATCCTGCCGTCGGCGGTGAAATAGAAGATCGCCTTGCTGCCGTCAAAGAGGTATTCCACCTTGACCAGTTTCATTTCCATGGAACGCTCAGAGATCTTGGCTTGGCAGAAGGAATATGCCTCTGCTTCCCTGGTTCGGTTCCGTTCAAGGGTGGCCAGATCTTCGGCCTGGGCCTGGCGGATGATCCGCTTGATCCCTTCCGGGATATCCTTGCCTTCATATGCGATGGGGGGGACCACCACCGTTGCGATGCTCTTTCCCCGTTCGGTTTCAACGATCACCTTGTCTCCGGCCTTGAGGTCGAAGTCGCCGGCATTGAAGTCATAGAGCTTCCCGGCGGTGGTGAATTGTATTTTCACGATTTTCAAATAGTGCTCCTTTTGTGGTGAATCAGGCTACCAGTCTCATCAGCAGGGTATCAAGCGCCAGCCGGGTGTTCACGTTACGCTGCAGCGCCTGGCGCGCTGCAGCGACATGGCCGATGGACGCCATCACCTTGGTGGTGGGTTGTCGTGCCGCCTCGCGGCGGGTGAGTTCCAAAAGGTCCAGGTTGATGACGTGATCGCTGCCGGCCTGGACGATCAGGACATCGCGCAGAAAGGCGGTCAGGAGGTCCAGCAGCGTCTGGACTTCTTCCTTGTCCGCGGAGAGCTGCTCGGAAAAGGCAAAGAGCGGGCCGATCTCCTGCAGGGAAAGGGAGAACAGCTGCTCGATCTGCTCCGAGCGACCGCCCAACGCCTCGACGGAGCAGAGCTCGAGCGCCTTGCCCAGGCTTCCTGCCGCCAGAGATGCGGCAAGGCGGGCAGTCTCGGTCTCGATCCCCCTGGCAACGAGTGTCGTAGCCACTGTTTCTTCGGCAAGCGCCGTGAAGTGGACGGCTTGACAGCGCGAACGGATGGTCTGCAGCACTCCGTCGGGGTTTGCACTGAGCAGGATCAGGAGAGCGTTGCCCGGCGGCTCTTCCAGTGTCTTGAGCAGGGCATTGCCCGCTGCCTGGTGAAACCGGTCTGCATCGTCGATGATGCACACCTTGCACGGAGCTTCGAAGGGGCGTAACGACAGCTCGCGCTGCAGCGCCCGCACCTGGTCTATCTTGATGAAGGCACCGTCAGGTTCGAGCAGGTGCAGGTCGGGATGCTGCAGGGCAGCTACCTTGCGGCAGCTCGGGCAGTTCCCGCAGCCGTCGGTCCCGTTGCAGAACACCGCTTCCACCAGTGCCAGCGCGGTCGTGCGCTTGCCGCATCCCTCGGGTCCGTCGAACAGGTAGGCGTGTGCGGTTCTCTTTGCCGCAAGGGTGCGGCGAAGGATGCCGATGATGCGCTCGTGCCCGGCGATGGCGGAAAATGGCATCGCCTAGTTTCCTGCGAGCCGGTTCAGCACGGTGGCCGTGACGGCCACGTTGACCGAATCGACAGTGCCGTCTGCAGGGAGAACACACAGGCGTTCCGGTTCCTGGCGGGCAATCTCCAGATATCCGTTTCTGACGCGCTGATGGAATGCCAGCGATTCGAGTTCGAACCGTTCTTCCTTGATGCCGTGGGCGTTGACCGGCGTGGTGGCGCGACCCAGTCCGATCTCGACCGGGCAGTCGAGCAGGATGGTCAGATTCGGTTTGATGCCGGTCGTGGCGAGCACGTTGAGATCGTTGACCAGCTTGAGGTCCAGACCCCGCGCATAACCTTGATAGGCGAGGGTGGCGTCGGTGAACCGGTCGCACAAGACTACCTGGCCGGCGGCCAGTGCCGGGGCGATGACCTCGGCAATATGTTGGGCTCGGGCCGCAGCGTAAAGCAGGAGTTCCGCCAGCGGGGTCATGGCCCGGTTGCCGCCGTCCAGGAGGATGCTGCGGATCTGGTCGGCAATGGGGCATCCCCCCGGTTCCCTGGTGACACGGACCGAGTGTCCCTGGTTCTCCAGCTCAGTTGCCAGACGTTTGATCTGGGTGGTCTTGCCGCACCCCTCGATCCCCTCAAATGTTATGAACCAGCCCATGCCGCCCCTTTACGTCGGTGAATAGTGCATTATAGGAGAGGAATGGCGATTAATCAAGAACGAATTCCGTTTAAACGTCCATATCTATTGATAAAATTAGCTGCTTTCGGTATAGTGGTTGATCCCGTTGCTGCTGCAATCAGGCGGCATTGGCTAGAGAATCCCATGCAATCAGGTGAACCGGACATCCTGGACTCTCTCGAAGAGAGGATCGGCTACCGCTTCAGGGAGCGTCGTCTCCTGGTGGAGGCGTTTACCCATCGCTCCTTTCTGAACGAGGCGAGCGACAAGACCCTCGTGGACAACGAGCGGCTGGAGTTTTTCGGTGATACGGTACTCTCCCTGTTCATGAGCCACCGTCTGCTGCTGGATTTCCCGGCGAGCAGGGAAGGTGAGCTGTCGAAGCTGCGGGCCTCCCTGGTGGGTGAGGCGAGTCTCGCTCTCATGGCGGAGGAGCTGGGGCTCGGCTCCTGTCTGCGGCTTGGCCGGGGGGAGGAACAGAGCGGCGGCAGGGAGAAGCGTTCTCTCCTGGCAGATGCCTATGAGGCGCTCCTGGGGGCTCTCTACCTGGATGGCGGTGCCGCTGCTGCCAAAGCCCTGATCGAGCGGCAATATGCCCGGATGGCCGAGCGAACCGATCCGTTTGACCCTGGCCGTGACAGCAAGACTGCGTTCCAGGAAGCGTCCCAGGCGCTTCGGGGTCAAGTGCCGCGTTATGTCGTGCTTGCCGCCAGCGGGCCGGATCACGACCGGACCTTTACCGTTGCCGCCTTCCTGGGGGAGGAGCGAATGGGAGAGGGGAGCGGTCGGAGTAAGAAGGAGGCGGAGCAGGAGGCTGCCCGCCACGGCCTGGCCAGGCTTCGCAGCGAAAAGGGGTAGCCATGATCGTCCCCTTTTTTATTGCCCACCAGGGCTGTCCCCACCAGTGCGTCTTCTGTGACCAGCGAACCATCAGCGGTGACAACGGCGAATTGCCGTCGGCATCGGCAATCCTTTCGACCATCGAGGCGTACCGCTCTTCTGCGGATGGGGTCGTCGAGGTCGCCTTTTACGGCGGGACCTTCACCTGTCTTGCCCGCAAGGAGCAGGAGTCGCTTCTTGCGCCGTTGCAGCCGCTTTTGCAGAGGGGTGACGTCACATCGGTACGGATTTCAACGCGTCCCGATGCCGTGAGCGGCGAAGACGCGACGTTTCTCGCCTCGCGAGGGGTCAGGACCGTCGAGCTTGGGGTGCAGTCGCTCGATGACGCGGTGCTGGACGCTGCCGGCCGGGGGCACACGGCCGGCGATACGGTGCTGGCCTGCCGGACGCTGAAGACTGCCGGGCTGTGCGTCGGCCTGCAACTGATGCCGGGGCTGCCGGGTGCATCGTGGCAGTCGGACCTGGATTCCTTTGCCGCTGCACTTCGCCTCGACCCGTCGTTCCTGCGCATCTATCCCACGGTCGTGCTGGCAGGAACCCCGCTTGCCGCGCTGTTCCTGTCAGGAAGCTATCGCCCCCTTTCCCTGGACCGGGCGGTGCGGCTCTGTGCTTTCATGCTCCTTGCCGCCCGGCGGGCAGGGGTCCCGGTGATCCGCATGGGGCTGCAGGCAAGCGATTCCCTGGCACAGCCGGATGCGGTGCTGGCCGGACCCTATCATCCGGCGTTTCGCCAGTTGGTAGAAGGGGAACTCTGGTTTGCCCTTCTTTGCCAGATGGTTGCCGGCAGGGAGACCGGGGGAATCGTCTCCGTCAGCTGCGCGCCTAAGCGCGTATCCGATGTGGCAGGTCAGCGGCGCATGAACCTCGACCGACTCGCCGTGGCCTATGGCATCACCATCGAGCGGATCGTGCCGGATGCCGGCCTGTTTTCCCACGAACTCGTCATGACCTCCCAGAGGGGCGAGTGGCGCGCAGACCTGCTGCGAGACCTCAATTACACCTGTGAAAGGAACGACCATGTCAGCTGAACCGTTCCGCTCCGGCTTTGTTGCCATCATCGGCCGGCCCAATGTGGGAAAATCGACACTGTTGAATCGAATCCTCGGCGAAAAGCTGGTGATAACCTCCGATAAACCGCAGACCACCCGCAACCGGATCCAGGGGATCCATAACCTGCCCGGCGGGCAGATCGTTTTCATCGACACACCGGGTATCCACCGTGCACGTTCCCGGCTCAACCGCTACATGGTCGATGAGGCCGGGGCCGCCCTGGAGGGGATCGATGCGATCCTCTTCCTGGTCGAGGCCAGCGCCAATCCGGCCGCGCAGTTCGAGCTGGTTGCCGAATATCTTCCCCGTGTTGCCGTGCCGGTCATCCTGGTGGTCAACAAGATCGATCTGGTGAGCCGTGAACAGCTCCTGGAGCGGCTTGCCCAGTATGGCAAACTCCACCCGTTCCACGAAATCATCCCGATCTCCGCAGCTACCGGCGATGGAGTCGAGCGCCTGGTGGAGCTCATATTCCCGCTTCTGCCCGAGGGCCCGGCCTATTTCCCGGACGACATCCTGACCGACGCCCCTGAACGTTTCGTGGTGGCGGAGATCATCCGGGAAAAGGTCTTCCGCCTTACCGGAGACGAGATCCCCTATGCGGTGGCAGTGAATGTGGAGCAGTTCAAGGAGCGTCCCGACGGGAGCCTGATCAGCATCTCGGCGGTCATCACCGTTGAGCGCGAGACCCAGAAGGGGATCGTCATTGGCCGCAAAGGTGCCCTGCTCAAAAGGATCGGTACCCAGGCCCGGCAGGAGATTGAGCAGCTGCTCGGCACCAGGGTTTTTCTGGAGTTGTTCGTCCGGGTGCGCAAAGACTGGACGGAGAACCCCAACATGTTAAAGGAGCTTGGATACCAATGAAACCTATCGTTGCCATCGTAGGGCGCCCCAATGTGGGGAAATCGACCCTGTTCAATCGTCTGGTCGGGAGCCGCAAGGCGATCGTCGACGACATGCCCGGAGTTACCAGGGATCGGAACTATGCCAGTATCGATCGCTACGAAGTCCCCTTTATTCTCGTGGACACCGGCGGATTCGAGCCGGAGACCGCAGACCGCATGCTGCAGCAGATGCGGGAGCAATCTCGTCTCGCCATGGAAGAGGCCGATGTGATCCTCTTTGTCATGGATGGCCGCGAAGGGCTGACCCCTGCCGACCGCGAGGTTGCGGAGATGCTGCGTCGGGTGGAAAAACCGGTTTTCTACCTGGTGAACAAGGTGGATGGCGAAAAGCTGGAGATGCTGTCGTCCGATTTCTACGCCCTCGGCGTGGACCGTTTGCATACCATTTCGGCAGAGCATAACCGAGGGGTCGGCGACATGCTGGATGAGCTGATTGCCATCCTGCCCCATTCGGTGCAGGACGGCACGGATCAGGATGTGCCTCGCATCGCCGTGGTCGGCCGGCCCAATGTGGGGAAATCGTCGCTGGTCAACCGTCTGCTCGGCTTCGAGCGGGTAGTGGCAAACCCCACGCCCGGCACCACCCGCGATTCCGTCGACACCTATTTTACCTGCAACCGCAAGCGCTACCTGCTCATCGACACGGCAGGGATCAGGCGCAAGGGGAAGACCACCCAGAAACTGGAAAAGTACAGCGTGGTCGATGCCCTGCGGAGCATCGAGCGGGCCGATGTGGTGCTGATCGTGCTCAATGCCGAGGATGGGGTGACGGAGCAGGATTCCAAGATCGCCGGTTACGCCTACGAGGCAGGGCGCGGCTGCATCTTCGTGGTGAACAAGTGGGATACCCTGGAAAAGAACAACGCCACGACCGGAAAGTTCGTGGAACGAATCCGGACCGAATTCAAGTATCTTCCGTTTGCTCCGATTATCTTTGTATCGGCCAGATCAGGGCAACGGGTGACCAAGATCATCCCGGAAGTGGACAAGGTCATGACCCAGTACGCCCGTCGGGTCACCACCTCCGAGCTGAACCGGGTCTTCTCCGAAGCGACCGAGACGAAGCATGCGCCCCTTTCCCAGGGGAGGCGGGTGAAATTCTACTACGCCACCCAGGTCAGCATCAAGCCGCCGACCTTTGTCATCTTTACGAACAGCCCCGAAGGGATTCACTTTTCCTATGAGCGTTACCTTGCCAATCGCTTTCGCGAGGCGTTCGGGTTTGAGGGAACGCCGATCCGGCTTTTGTTCCGGGGACGTGAGCGTTAGGCTGGTCTTCGGTACGGGACCGGACGAAGCAGGGGGCAGTCCGTTGCCGTGCCGCGAGTATTGCCGAACCACGGGAGTTGCGGTATGAGCCTTGTCGGCAATCTGGAAGATCTGGGGCTGGGCGAGATTCTGCAGATCGTCAGCCTGAGCAGGAAGTCGGGGGTTTTGGCCATCCACAGTGCCGGCCAAGTGGCGAATGTCGTTTTTCGGCAGGGGCAGGTGGTCAGGGCCAGTTCTTCCGCCAGACCGGTGCTGCTCGACGAACTGCTCGTCTCCCGGCAGATTATTGATCCGACCGGGGTGGAATCTGCCCGGTGCCTGCAGGAGGATGGCGGCTATCGGCAACGACTGGGCGATATACTCGTTGCTCAGGGGATGGTCGATGCTGCCGTTCTCGAAGAACTGGTCCGCGAGCAGATCGAACAGGTAGTCTACTCCCTGTTTGCCTTGCATGAGGGGACCTTTGATTTCGAACTGCAGGAGAACCTGGATGTCGTCGACGATATCCGGACCGATCAACTGCAGTTCCAGCTGACACAGGGGCTCAATGCTCAGTTCCTGGCAATGGAAGGCTCCCGCCGGCTTGACGAGCAGCTGCATGAACGGGAATCCGGCGGGGAGGGCGAAGGCCCGGAACCTGACGAGGCAGAGGAGAATGTTGATTTTGCCTTTGATCTCCTGCTGGAACCTGTCGCAGAAGAAACTTTCCTGACCGTGCCGGTCCTGCCGAAACGGTACATGGTCATCGTCGACGACGACCAGGGGACGCTCGCTGCAATGGCTGCGTACTTCAGCGAAAATGGCTGTGAGGTCATCTCCTGCGACAAGGGAGAAGATGCCCTGATTGCCATCGATACGCTGTTCCGCGCCGGCTGGCAGCCGACCCTGGTGATCGACCTCATCATGCCCAGGATGGACGGTTCGGGCCTGTTGGGAGGGCTCGAACTCCTGGAACTGCTTCATGACAATTTTCCCCAACTCCCGACCATTGTCCTTGCCGACCATGGTACCGGTGATGCGGAGCGACGCGTCCGTGAGCTGGGGTATGGGCTCATGGGCAAGCCGTCAAAGGCGGATATCGTTTCCCCGACCATCTGTCGCGCCTTTTGCGAGCGGCTCGGACGGAAGGTGACCCTGGCGGAAGAGGGTGAGCCTCCGGGTCTGGCCGATACGGTCAACATTGGCGACGAACTCAGGATGGAAATGGGGGAGGAGGGTGTGCCAACGGTGCCCCAGGTCCAGAGCACCGGGATCTCCCTGCTCCGGGGCATGCTGGAAGAGCTCAACGATCCGGCCCTGGGTGGGGGGATCATCCTGCTGGTGCTCCGTTTTGCCTCGGAATTCATGTCTCGGGCAGTGATCTTTGTCGTCAAGGAGAACGAGATTGCCGGGCTCGGTCAGTTCGGAATCGAGGATCGTGAACAACCGGCAGATGTTCTGGTTCGTGCCATGCGCATTCCGAGGGAAGAGGAATCCGTATTCAGTCGGGTTGTTGATTCGCAACTTCCTGTTAAACTGCATCTGGATGACTCTCAATGGAGCAGCTACCTGCGGGAACAGCTCGGTGGGAACCCTGCAGAGGTATTTCTCGGGCCAGTCATCAGCGAGGGAAAGGTTGTAGCGCTTCTCTACGGCGACAACGGCGATGAACATCGGCCGATCGGCGACACTGATTCGTTGGAAATTTTTCTTTCACAGGCAGGGATCACCATGGAGAAGGTGCTCCTGCAGCGTAGATTGAAGGATAAGTCTCCGGAGGGTATGTGAAAAAGATATTGATCGTGGAAGATTCCTCTGCCATGCGTTCCCTGCTGATCTCCACCATCGAGGCGCTGGAGGGGTTCGAGATCGTCGAGGCTGCCAATGGTTTCGAGGCGTTGCGACTGCTTCCCCGTGAGAGGGTCGATCTTGTGATCACCGATATCAACATGCCGGACATCAATGGCCTCGAACTGATCCGTTATGTCAGGAACAGCGCAATCTATAAGTCGATACCGCTCTTCATCATCTCCACTGAGAGCAGCGAACGAGACCTTGCCAAAGGTTTGGCTCTGGGAGCAAACGAATACCTGATCAAGCCGTTCGACCCGGCTGATCTGCAGAAACTGCTCCTCAAGTATTTGGGCTGATTCCTCACCAGGAGGCAGGGCAGGATACCATGACTGGATCAAACGACAGCATAGGCAAAGCGGTCAGAGACTTTCTGGCTGAGGCGGAAGAGATCATCGACCAGCTCAACAATGACCTGGTGAGCATGGGCGACTGCGCCGAGACGGGTGACTGCAATCCCGACCTCATCAATGCCATTTTTCGCGGTGCCCACTCGCTCAAAGGGCTGGCAGGCATCTTCGGATTTTCCGAGATCGGCGATCTGGCGCACAACATGGAGAACCTGCTGGATTCCCTCCGGCTGGGGAGGGTGGAGATTACCCCCGTCATGATGAGCGTCCTCTTCGACGCCATGGACCTGTTGGGCGCATTGGTGCGCGGCGCCGGAGAGGGTCATCTGGATGCAAGCGGCATCCCCCTGATGGTCAGCCGCATCAATGCCTGTGCCAGTGCTACCCAGAAAAGCCAGGAGGTTTCCCCCCTGGCCACGCTCGGTTTGACAGATGCGGTATTGAATGCCCTCACCGAATACGAGGAGCATCGACTGCTGGAGAACGTCAAGAAGGGAAGGCTGATCTATTCCATTATCGCCTCCTTCAGCCTGACCACCTTTGACCAGGAGCTGGGAGAGCTGACTGACCTGCTCAAGCAGGGGGGAGAGGTGATCAGCACGCTCCCCACGGTTGGAAGCGGCAGCGAGGCGGGCATAGATTTCGAGATCCTTTTCGGGTCCACCAAGGGTGAGGACGGGGTAAGCGGTCTCGCCGGAAGGCCTGGCATTTCCGTACGGCAACTGGGCGCACAGAGCAAACCGACATCCCCTTCCCAGCCTGCTCAGGCACTGGAGCCGCTCACCGCATCGTCCTCCGTTTCCGCTCATGATCATTCCGAGGCTGCATCCCCGGCGCAACCGGCAGCGGATGCGGCAATGACCGCCAAGAGCATGAGCCGGATGGTCCGCGTGGACATCGTCAAGCTGGACGATCTTATGAACATCGTCGGTGAGCTGGTCCTGTCCCACTCCACCATCAATGAACTGGTCGGGAAGGTGCGCAGCAGCGGTTTCTCCACCCTTGCAATCGAGTTGGGCAAGGCTGCCAAGGTGTTGCAGCGTAAGCTCAACGAGCTGCAGAAGGGGGTCATGGAGATCCGCATGATCCCGGTGGGGCAGCTCTACGAAAAGATGTCCCGCATCGTGCGCAAGGTCTCCAGGGAGCAGGGGAAAAAGGTCGATCTGCGGGTGTTCGGAGCCGACACCGAACTGGACAAGCTGATCATCGAGGATATATCCGATCCGATGATGCATATCATCCGCAACTCCATTGATCACGGCATCGAGACCCCCGAGGAACGGATCCGACTGGGCAAGGAAGAAAAGGGGGTTATCAGGCTTTCGTCATTTCAGAAGGGGAACCATGTCGTCATCGAGGTCGAAGACGACGGCCGGGGCATCGATATTGCCAGAGTGAAGAAAAAGGCGCTGGAAAAGGGGCTGATACAGGAGAACGATCCGCTTTCCGAACGGGATGCCCTGGAGCTGATCTTCCTTCCCGGCTTTTCCACCAGTGATACGGTGACTGACATATCGGGCCGGGGTGTCGGCATGGATGTGGTCAGAAACAATATCGCCGCGGTTTCGGGCATGGTGGATATCGAAACCAGACCGGGACAGGGGAGCAAGGTCATCATTACCCTGCCCATTACCCTTGCCATCATCAAGGCGCTGATCATCAACATTGTCGGGCGGACCTATGCCATGCCGATCACATCGGTCCTGGAGACCATTCTGGTTGAGCGCTCCGACATCCGTACCATCGAGCGGAAGGAGGTCATCCAGCTCCGTGACATGACGCTGCCACTGGTGCGGCTTGGCCGCTTTTTCGAGATCGAAGGGGGAGATGTCTTACCCGAAAGCTTTTATGTGGTCGTGGTCGGCGTTGCCGAAAAGAGGCTCGGCATCGTGGTTGACGATCTCTTGGGGCAGCAGGATATCGTGATCAAATCGATCGGAGAAACGTTCAAGGGGTTCAAGGGGATCTCCGGTGCCGCGGATCTTGGGGACCAGCGGACAATCCTGGTCCTGGACGTGGGTGGGATCATATCCGAGGCTACCCGGGGGAGCGTGTGATGGTGATCGCACATGTATAAGGACTTCTACGGTTTCAGCGACAAGCCGTTCAGCAAGACCCCCGACCCGCACTATCTCTACTTGAGTCGCGGGCACCGGGAGGCGCTGGCGCGGCTCAAATACGTGCTGGAGGAGCGGGAGATGGCCCTGCTCACCGGCGGCATAGGGTGCGGCAAGACCACCATCTCGCGGGCGCTCATGGATACCATGGGAGAGGGTTACCGCTTCTGCTTTGTCCTGAATCCGCGGCTTACCGCCATCGAATTCCTCCGCTACGTGGCGCGGAGCCTCTTCTCGGATATCCCTGCGACCAGCAAGGACGATCTGCTGCAAGAGATCACCGACGCACTCTACCGGCTCCATTGCGAAGGGATTTGCCCGGTCCTCGTCATCGACGAGGCGCAGTTGATCCCCGACCGAGAGGTCTACGACGAGATCCGCCTGCTGACCAACTTCCAGCTTGATGACCGCAACCTCTTGAGCGTGATCCTGATGGGGCAGCCGGAGATAAGGTCCATCCTGTCTGCGCCGCAGTACGAGCCGCTGCGGCAACGGATCGCCATCAACTACAGCTTGCAGCCGCTGACTCTGGAAGAAACCCAGGAGTACCTCGATTTTCGCATGGAGACCGCCGGCGGCAGCCCCGGACTCTTTGCCCCGGATGCGGTACAGAGGATCTTTGCACTGTCGGGCGGCGTGCCGCGGATGATCAATCTGATCGCCACCAATGCCCTGCTGGAAGGGTTTGACCGGGAGGCTGCCATGATCGATGCGGAGATCGTCGAAGCCCTGACGGCGGAACTGGCACTTTGAGCCAAGGAGTGGATGTTTCCCTATGAATCTGGCTGAGATACGCAAAAAGGCAAACAGGGATCGCGGGACTATTGTGGAGGCAACGCCCGAAACAGAACGGCCTGTGCAGAGCAGTTCCGATCTGGAGTTTCTGGATGATACTGTCGTGCCGGCCCAGCCTGTGCCAGCGGATGAGTTTGTGGAACCGCCTGTTGCAAGGGAAGAGGTTCTAGAGACCGCAGCTCCCCCTCAGCCTCCTCCCGATGTCCCGGTTATTGTCGCTCCCGGTCTGCCAGCCTCGAATGCCGTGTCGTTTGTTGCTCCGGCCGTACCCGGGGTATCGGATACGGATCTGCCCCCCATGGTTGAGGTCATCGGAGCAGATGCGATCGCCGAGCACCAACGCAATGGCTCGTTCGACCCGATCGCCCTGCTGCTGGCAGGGAGAGTCGCGGCCGGATTCGACGAGGAGATACCGCTGGCATCCCCTGACGGGACTGAAACCGAACAGGTGGATTATCATGAATTCCTCTGTTTCAGGGTGGCTTCTGAGCAGTACGCCATCAGTATCATGGAGATCAAGGAGATCATCAAACCGCGCGAGGTAACCGAGGTGCCGCGGGTCCCGGCATTCATCTCGGGTGTCCTCTCGCTGCGGGGGATCATTATCCCGGTATTCGCCATGGGGACGCGATTGCAGCTGGCCCCGGCCGGAGAACCGGGCAAAGAACGCATTATCGTGGTGAGCAAGGGTGAAGAGCTGTTTGGCCTGGCAGTGGATGAGGTGCTCCAGGTGGTGCGCGTGCCCAATTCGGCCATTGAACAGCCGCCACTGGTTCTGGACGGCATAGACCGCGATTTTGTCCAGGGGATCGGACGACACGACAGTCGCATGCTGATCCTGTTGAACCTGGCAAATATCCTCGATATCTCACTCTGCTGATTTTGGCAAAAGGAACGCCATGAAACGCAACAAAATATTGATCGTAGAAGATGAAGAGAGTCTCCTCAAGCTGGAGAGCATTCTCCTCACTTCCAAGGGTTACAAGGTGACGGGGGTGATGGACGGTCCTGCGGCGTTGGAAGAGGTTGCCCGGAGCCGACCCGACCTGGTCATCCTCGACATCATGCTGCCGGGGATCGATGGATTCGAGGTCTGTCGCAGGATAAAAGAGGATCCGTCAACCAGTGCCATCAGGGTGATCATGCTGACTGCCAAGAAGAACAAGCAGGATATGGAAAGGGGCATGCAGGCCGGAGCGGATGCCTATATTACCAAACCATTCAAGTCGGCATTCCTGATCGAAAGCATCGAGCGGCTCCTGCGCCCGGGCTTCGAATCACCTGCCTAGGGGTTATTATGCACCGGGATATCCAGGAGATACAGGTTGCCTGTTTTCGGTTGGGGGAAGACCTCTACGCCATAGATATCATGCGGATCAAGGAGATCATCCGTCCGCTCAAGCTGACGTCGCTTCCCAAGTTTCCCGCATTCATGGAGGGAATCATCAATCTGCGCGGCACGGTCATCCCCGTGGTCGATCTGCGCAGACGGTTCGACCTGCCGGATGTGGAGGACACCTCGTCTACCCGGCTGCTTATCGTCTCACTGGCAGGCCAGGTTCTTGCCCTGGTGGTTGATGAGGTCACCGAGGTCGTAACCGTGCCGGTGAAAGATATCAAGCCGCCGCCCCATCTGGGAGAGGGTATCGATGCCGAATACCTGATAGGGGTCTGCCTGGTGAAGCAGGATCTCATCATGCTGTTGAATATAGACAGTCTGCTTTCGTCACAGGAGGCCCATGAGCTGGGAACGGTTCGGGAACGGCTGGTGGAGTCCTGATCCGCTGATGCCCGTTTGTGGGGGGTCGATTTCAGGCCGTTGTCGTGAATGGATGGAGTGTCCGCTATGCAGATAGCCTGCCCCGGTTGCAAGGCTCACTATAGTTTCGATGAGAACAGGATTGCCGAAGGCGGCGTCAAACTGCGCTGCAGTAAATGCCGGACCATCTTCAGGGTTATGAAGAGGCCCAAGCAGTCTGCCGAGCCGGCAGTCCAGCCTCTTTTGGCTGGCGGCACCAGAGTCAAGGTTATCGTTGCCAACGAAAGTGCTGCATTCTGCTCGGCAGTCTGTAAGGTTCTTGCCAATGAGCCTTTCGACGTTTCGACCTATCATGACGGCAGGGATACCCTGTCAGCCATTGAGGCGGAACGGCCGGCAGTCGTCCTTTTGGATGTGGCGCTTCCCTCCATGTACGGGTTCGACATCTGTGAAGAGGTACGAAAGAATCCATCTCTCGATGGGGTCAAACTGATCCTGGTGGCTTCCATTTATGACAAGACCAAGTACAAAAGGACACCGGAGTCTCTGTACGGGGCTGATGCATATATCGAAAAACATCATATCCCTGATGCACTGGCAACGATGATCTACCGGCTGATTGGGGTCGAACCTGCGGCCGGCAAGGGGCTTCCGGCTCCACAGCCCGTGTCGGCATCCGACCGGGAAGCCGATGCGGAGCAGCTTTCCGTTGACGCCGAGCAGGAGTCGGCTCGTCGTTCGATGCAGTGGGATGAAGAGCGGGGCACTACCAATCCTCCCACGATGGAGAGAGGGGGGGGCACTGCCGAACATTCGGAGGATCAGGTCAAGGCACGTCGCCTGGCTCGCATCATCGTATCGGACATCCTCCTGTACAACCAGGCCAAGGTTGAGGAGGGAATCAGGAATGGCACCTTCTACGAACTGCTGAAGGATGACATAAACGAAGGCAGGGCGCTGTACGCCCGTCGGGTCGGGACAGAGATAGCCGTCTCCAGGGCCTATCTGGACGAGGCATTCGATCAGCTCATAGCTAACAAACGACAGGAAATGAACCTGTAGATTTTCAGGGGATACGTCCTGCGGGAGGAGTAGCATAGTGCAGACGTTGAGGGAACGACTGAGGTCTTCTGACGAGGAAATCCGCAGGATGACGGTGACAACCCTGTCCGGATACACCTTTGCCGAGGTCAAGGAGTTCGTCTACGAGGCTTTGGGGGACGAGAGCTGGCGAATTCGGAAAGAGGCCCTGAATGTGCTCTTTTCCTGGTCTTTTACAGAGCAGATCATTGAAGATCTGGTAGGGCTGCTTCGGGCCAGCGACAATGCCGGTCAGCGCAATTCTGCCAGCGAGGCGCTGGAAAAGCTTGGGGTCCAGACGTTGCCGGTCCTCTGCCGCCATCTCAGCGACAATGACCCTGATGTCCGTAAATTCATCATCGACATCCTGGGGAATATTGGTTCACCTGATGCAGTTCCGCTGCTGATCCCGGCGTTGCGTGATCCGGATTCCAACGTGGCAACGGCTGCTGCGGAAAATCTCGGCAAGATCGGCGACGAGCGGGCTGTCGAGGAACTGGTCAAAGTGCTCGACAGTAGCGATATCCCCCTGTGCTATACGGTCCTGGAGGCGCTGGGCTGCATCGGCAGGCCGGTGCCGCTGGCAACGATAACACCGCTGGCAGACGAAGTGCTGCTGAAAAAGCCGGTGATCGATTGCATCGGTATTGTGGGGGATGTGGAAGCGATTCCGCTTTTGATGGAAGGGCTTCGCGAAAAGGCACGTCATGTCAGGGCTGCTGCCGCCAATGCGATCATCCGGATTCGGGAGGACCTCCCTGCTGGGGTCGCTGCCGACCGGGTCGACCCTTACCTGCGCGAGATGGGGGGGACCCCCTTTGCCGCAGAGTTCATCTTGTCCCTGAGCGATACGGAACGTTTTCTGACGGAGCCGATGGTCAAGATCCTCGGTCTCATGGGTGATCCACGGGCGGTACCGGTTCTGCTGGAGGGATGCCGCAATGACCATCTGCGACGCTCATGCCTCCAGGCATTCCGCGAGCTCGGCACGCCGGGGGTGGAGGCCCTGCTTGCCTCTTACCAGACGGCCAACGAGGAGCATCGCTGCTACATGGCCTATGTCTGCGGCGAGCTCGGTATCCGCGAGAGCGTCGGGACCCTGCGAGGCGCGATGCGCGACCCGAGCCATGTGCTTCGTCGTGTCGCCGCGGTTGCCGCCGGCAAGATTTTCGAACCATGCCTGATCGACGATCTCGCCGCACTCTTAAATGACGAGGAAATCGACGTGCGTCATGGAGCCGTGGATTCTCTGGCTGCTCTGGCCCCGGTTGACAGGGAGTCCGTAGCTGCCATCGCAGGACGGCTCGCCGCTGCCGAACAACCAGAAAAGCGTCGTAGCTCAGCCACGGTTTTTGCCGCACTCCAGGACGGTGACCGTCTTGCCCGCCTGATAAAGGACGAAGACGCCAATGTTCGCAAGGCCGCCGTATTCGCCTTGGCGGAGTTGAAATCCCCGGTGAGCGTCAACCATCTGGTCCTTGCCCTCGTGGATGAAGAACCCGATGTCCGGATGGCTGCAGCAGGTGCTTTGGGGGCCCTGGGGGGAGAAAGTGCCGAGCAGGCGTTGCTCGTTGCCTTAAAGGACCAGAATTCATGGGTGAAATGTGCCGCCCTCAGGAGCCTGGGTGCATTGCGGGTTGCTGCTGCCGAATCCGCAATCGTGGGGCTCATCGAAGAGACCGATGGACTGGTGCTGATCTCGGCTTTGCGGACGCTCCTGGACATCAATGGTGAACGGGCTCATCAACTGGCCCGCAATGCCCTTGCCCATCCCGATAAGGAGGTGGTCAAGGCGGCCGTTGAAATACTCTCGCATACCAACGACAGCTGGCTTGACGAATTCCGTGATCGACTGCTCTTTCACGAACATTGGGACATCCGCAGTCTCTTTATCAAGGCCCTTGCCGAACACCGGGGGGTTCAAGCCCTTCCTGCCCTGCAGGAGGCCCTGAAATGTGAGCCCGACGATCTGGTCAGGCGGCAGATCATGGATATCGTGGACGGTTTTGCATGATTTTTGGCAATGACCCCGAATACCTGATGTCGGAAGAAGAATTCCGTCTCTTAAGGGACCTGGTCTACAATCACTGCGGGATGTATTTCGCTAGTGAGGCCAAGTACCTGTTGGAGAAACGGCTCTCACGCCGCCTGGCCTTTCACAACCTGGTCAGTTACAAAGACTATTACCATCTGCTCAAGTACGATCTCAGGAAGGATCAGGAACTTTCGGACCTGATGGATGTCCTGACCACCAATGAGACGTACTTTTTTCGCGAAGCCTTTCAACTCAAGGCGTTCACCGACGAGATCATTCCCGAGATCATGGAGGAAAAGGGGAAGCGCGGGGATCGCACCCTGCGGATCTGGAGTGCGGGTTGTTCAACGGGCGAGGAACCGTACACGATAGCCATGCTCCTTCTGGAGATGCGTCGGCTCGACGGGTGGCGGCTGGAGGTCATCGGTACCGACATCAGCCAACGAGTGCTGCAACACGCCCGCAAAGGGGTCTACAGCAAGAGCTCGTTCCGCGCCACGGAAAACTACTATCTGGATCGGTATTTTCATGAGCATGACGGCAACTTCAAGATTTCGGACAAGGTCCGGGAACTGGTCACCATCAGCCAGTTGAACCTGTTCGATCACAACCGGCTTGCCCTCCTCGGCCGGATGGACATCATCTTCTGCCGGAACGTCATCATCTATTTCGACCAGCCCGCCAAGAAAAAGGTGATCGAAACCTTTTACCAGGCCTTGTATCCGGGGCGATTCCTCCTTTTGGGCCATTCGGAATCGCTAATGAACGTGACCACGCTCTTCACCCTGCGGCACCTCAAGAATGACATGGTTTACCAGAAACCATGGCCGGTCGAGGGAGGGGCTCTGTGAAGCAGATCAGAGTCGTGGTCATCGATGATTCGGCGTACAACAGACGTACCATTACCAAGATGCTCCAGGACCTGCCGATTGTGGAAGTGGTTGGGTATGCCACTAACGGCGAGGAGGGGCTTAAGCGGATCATGGAGCTGAAACCCGACCTGATAACCCTCGATCTGGAGATGCCGAGGATGGATGGTTTTACCCTGCTGCGCATCCTGATGAGTTCGTGTCCTACGCCGACCATTGTCATCAGCGCCAAAAGCCAGGATGAACGGGTGTTCAAGGCCCTGGAACTGGGAGCGGTGGACTTTATCGCCAAGCCGACCACGACCATTTCCGAGGAGATCTTCCGCATCAAGGAGGATCTCCACGAAAAGGTGCGCAACGTCTTCCAGCTCAACCTGGCGGGTCTCAGGCGCCGGGAAATACAGGCTGTAGAGGCGAAAGCCGCACGGGAAGCCGTGACTGCCGTTGTCCCGCCGACGGTGATCACCAAATCCCGTTTCGATGTGCTGGCCATCGGCGCTTCCACAGGAGGGCCGCCTGCTCTCCAGACCCTGCTCAATGCCTTCCCGGCTCAGTTACCCTTTGCCGTGGTCATCTCCCAGCATATGCCTGCCGGGTTTACCCTGGCCTTTGCCGACCGCCTGAACCGCATCTTTCCGTTTGAGGTCAAAGAGGCCGAGGATGGCGACGAGGTGCTCCCCAACCGGGTGCTGATCGCTCCCGGCGGGAAGAACATGACCTTTCAGAAGCTTCACGACTGCACCGTGGTCAGGATCTGTGCGCCATCACCACAAGACAAGTTCATTCCGTCGGTAGATGTCATGTTCTCATCACTGGCCCCGCTGTATGGAGCCAGGCTCCTGGCCGTTGTCCTCACCGGCATGGGAAACGACGGTAGCCGCGGTGTTGTGATGGTGAAGGATGCCGGGGGAGAGGTACTGGCGGAGGCGGAGGAATCCGCCGTGGTGTTTGGTATGCCGCGGGAGGCGATTGCCACCGGAGTGGTTGCACGAGTCGCCCCCATTGAACGGATGGGGCGGGAGATTGCCATGCAGTGCGGAATACTGATGGGAACTGCCTGAACATATTACCTGCTGACAGGAGCACATCATGCCATTGGACGATGACAAAGGTTTTCTCACCAGGGCCGAAGAGTTTATGCAGGTTTTCAAGAAAGGGGCTGAATTCACCCAGGACCTCATGCGGGAAAATGAGCGACTTCGTTTTCGTGTGTTGGAGCTGGAGAATGCCCAAGGGCCTTCAGCGGCCACTCCGCAGCAATCGAGCGAGAACCAGCGGCTCTTGCAACGTATTGCCGCGCTTGAGAGGGAAAAGGAGGAGATCCTCGAGCGGATCAGGCAGGTGGAGGAGGAAAACAAGGACTTCGCCAACCGCTATGTGGAGATAGAGTCGGAAAACAACAACCTGGCCAATCTGTACATTGCCAGCTACCAGCTGCACTCGACCCTCGATTTCAGGGAAGTATTGCAGATCATCACCGAGATCATCATCAACCTGATCGGTGCCGAAACCTTTGCCATCATGCTGCTGGATGAAAAGACCGGAATCCTTGAGGCTGTAGCCACCGAGGGGGTCGAGCGGTCGGATGTCCCGAAGGTGACGCTGGGAGGGGGGATCATCGGTGAAGTTGCCCGGACCGGGGAAAACTTTTTTGTCCCCGATCTCAACGACTACCAGATCGACCTCGACAACCCCATGGTCTGCATCCCGCTGAAGATCAAAGAACAGACGATCGGTGTCCTGGTCATCTACAAGCTGCTCCTGCAGAAAAAGTCTTTCGCCGACGTCGACTACGAGCTCTTCACCCTGCTTGCCGGCCATGCGGCAACAGCAGTTTTCAGCTCCCGTCTCTACTCGGATTCCGAGCGCAAGCTGAACACCATACAGGGATTTCTTGATTTGCTAACCAAATAGAGGTATAAAACGTTTTCCTGAGGGGGCAGACATGCAGGAATACAAGGTGCTGATTGTTGAGGATTCGCCCACCATGCGCCAGCTCATATCATTTGCCCTGAAGCGGTTGCGCGGGATAAAGATTGTAGAGGCGAACGACGGGGTGGACGGTCTGAAAAAGCTGTCGGCCGAGCAGTTCGATCTGATCTTTACCGACATCAACATGCCGGTCATGGATGGACTCAAGCTGGTCAGTATTGTGCGCGGCGATGCAAATCACAGCCACATCCCCATTGTCATCATCACTACCGAGGGTGCGCAGGAAGACCGGGAACGGGCTCTGGCACTCGGCGCCAACGACTATATCACCAAACCGATTCAGCCGAATCGGATTCTGGATGTGACACGGGGCTTGCTCAATATTCCGTGAGCCCCGCTCGCACCCCTTCTTCTTCCACCGCCCCTTTGCGAGGAGTCAGCCTTGAAACGCTTCTTCTTGCCGGCCTTGTTCCTGCTGGCCGCTCCGTTGCTGCTGTTCGCCAAGGACTACAAGCAGGTGACCTTCCCTACCGAGAATGCCGGCCCGGTCATTTTCGACCACGACGTTCATGTCGGAAAGCTTGCCAACGACTGTACGGTCTGCCATAACTCCCTGTACAAGATCGGAACCAAGAATCCCACCGCCACCATGGCCGACATGGAGCAGGGGAAGTCGTGCGGGAAATGCCACAACAAGGTGAAGGCGTTCGCACTGGCCGAATGTGTCCGCTGTCATGTGGTGGGCAAGGTTCCTATTGTCATCCCCGATTTCGGGACCCTGCTCTTTGACCACAAGTTCCACCTCGGCCTCTATACCTGCGCGGACTGTCACAACAAACTGTTCTACGCCAAATCGGGGAGGAATCCCCATGTGACCATGAAGCAGATGGAGGAGGGGAAGTCCTGCGGTGCTTGCCACGACGGCAAGACCGGTTTTTCCGTCAAAGGGGAATGCACCCGTTGTCACGCGGTCAAGGATATCCCGTTTGCCGCTGCCGATCCGTTCAGCCACGACTATCATCTGAAAAAACAGTACGGCTGCTATGACTGTCACAGCAAGCTGTTCGTGGCCGGTCCCAATGCCAAGCGCTACACCATGCGCGAGATGGAGACGGGCAATTCGTGCGGCGGCTGCCACAATGCCCAGATCGCCTTCTCTGTCAAGGGGGACTGCAACCGTTGTCACAAGCAGGTGGGGGATGTCCGGTACAAGGCAGCCGATGCCTTTTTCCCCCATGCCTTTCACCTGACCATCTATCGCTGCAACGACTGCCACAGCGGGCTCTTTACCGCGGGTCCCCGCCGTACGCCGTATACCATGGCCGACATGGAAAAGAAGATCGGCCGCTCCTGCGGTTCCTGCCATGAAGGAGATGTGGCGTTTTCAGCCTATGGCAGTTGCGATCGCTGCCACAAGGGGACCAAGGAGCTTGAGTGGAAGGTTCCCGGCGGCGGTACGGTCATCTTCAGCCATACCTTTCACATGGGGAAGAAGTACCGCTGTGACGACTGCCATTTCAAGGTGTTCGGAACCGGCACCATGGCCAAGCGGTTTACCATGAAGCAGATGGAGGAGGGGAAGTCGTGCGGTGCCTGCCATGACGGCAAGGCCGCCTTCAATGTCACCGGGAGCTGCGGCCGCTGCCATCCGGTGCGGGATATCGATTTCGTCCTTGATGCCGGCTTCAGTCACTCCTATCATTATGTGCTCTACTCATGCACTGCCTGCCACAACAAGCTCTTCAAGGACGGCTCGGGCAACGTGAGCCGGACCATGGTGGACATGGAGAAGGGGCTCTCCTGCGGCGGTTGCCATTTGAGCGGCAAGGATGCCTTCAGTGTGACCGGGAGCTGTGACCGCTGCCACCGGTCTGCCCCCGAAGTGGTCATCCAGACACGGGGCGCCGGCCCGACCCCCTTCAGCCACAAGGTCCATACTCCGTTGTACAAGTGTGAGAACTGCCACAACAAGGTCTTTACCACCGGCGTTGCCGCACGGCGCTACAGCATGGCCCAGATGGAGCGGGGGCAGTCCTGCGGGGTCTGTCACAACGACAAGGATGCTTTCACGGCCAAGGCCAACTGTACCCGCTGCCATCCGGTGAAGGATATCCCCTATCCGGCGTCGGGCGGTCTGTTCAAGCATACTGCCCATATCAGCCTCTACCGGTGCGATTATTGCCATGACAAAATATTTGTCCCCGGTCCGGGCCGCCAGCCCTATACCATGCCGAACATGGAGGGGGGGAAATCCTGCGGAGCCTGCCATGACGGCAAAGCGGCCTTTTCGGTCAAGGGAGACTGTGACAAGTGCCATCCGTTTACCAAGGCGATCCGCTACGACTTTCCCGACAAGAAGACCACCAGCGTCCTTTTCAGCCACAAGGTGCACAAGGAAAAGGGGTACAAGTGCGTTGACTGTCACTACAAGATCTATGGAACCGGGGTCAACCGGCGGTCATATTCCATGAGGGAGATGGGCAACGGCAAGTCGTGCGGCGCGTGCCATGGCTACAACATTACCGGAAAACCCAACTGTACCAAATGTCACTTTGTTTCCGATACCTCGGGTGATACCAGGTGGTCACCCGAATGATCATCTCGTTGGCGATGCCTTGACATGAGGTGCAACTATAACAGGGAGACGCGTTCGGCAGGCAATGCCCGAATGCGGCCCATTGAAAGTGGAGGAGCACGTGGAGGAGAAATATATCCCGCAACGGGTGGAAGAGAAGTGGCAGGCACATTGGGAGAACGGCAAGAGCTTCAAGGTTGTTCATGATGATACCCGCAGGAAATACTACCTGCTGGAGATGTTTCCCTATCCGTCGGGGCGGATCCACATGGGGCACGTCCGCAACTACTCCATCGGCGATGTGGTGGCCCGCTTCAAGCGGATGAACGGCTTCAACGTCCTCCACCCCATGGGGTGGGACGCCTTCGGCATGCCTGCCGAGAACGCGGCGATCCAGAACAAGAGCCACCCTGCCGACTGGACCTACCAGAACATCGACTACATGCGGAAGCAGTTGAAGAAGATGGGGCTCTCCTACGACTGGGACCGGGAGTTGGCCACCTGCGACCTGGATTACTATCGCTGGGAGCAGAAGCTCTTTCTGCAGATGTATGAAAAGGGGCTGGCCTACAAGCGCAACGCGGCGGTCAACTGGTGCCCCAAATGCGAGACCGTCCTTGCCAACGAGCAGGTGGAGGATGACTGCTGCTGGCGGTGCGACAGCGAGGTGACCCAGAAGGAGCTTGACCAATGGTTCTTCCGGATCACCGACTATGCCGACGAACTGCTCGACCATACCCAGAAGCTCCCCGGCTGGCCGGAGCGGGTTCTGACCATGCAGCGCAACTGGATCGGCAAGAGTTTCGGCTGCGAGATCGACTTTCCGCTGGAAGGGCGCGACGGAGCGATCCGGGTATTCACCACCCGCCAGGATACCCTTTATGGCGCCACCTTCATGTCGCTCGCCCCGGAGCACCCGCTGGCGCTGGAACTGACCACCGCGGCGAACCGCGACCGGGTGGAGGCCTTTGTCGACAAGGTGAAGAAGACCGACAAGGCGCGGCGAACCGCCGAAGATCTGGAAAAGGAAGGGGTCTTTACCGGCTCCTACTGCATCAACCCGGTTACCGGGCGGCGGATGCCGGTCTATCTGGCCAACTTCGTCCTCCTGGACTACGGCACCGGTGCCGTCATGGCGGTTCCGACCCATGACCAGCGCGATTTCGAGTTTGCCCGCAAGTACGATCTGCCGCTGCAGGTGGTCATCCAGCCTGCCGGCGAGACCCTCGATCCCGCGACCATGACCGCTGCCTACACCGCCGACGGGATCATGGTCAATTCCGCCCAGTTCGACGGCATGGAGAGCACCGCGGCCAAGGAAAAGATCGCCGACTACCTGCAGGAAAAGGGGATCGGCACGAAAACGGTCAATTTCCGCCTTCGTGACTGGCTGATCTCGCGCCAGCGCTACTGGGGCAACCCGATCCCGGTCATCTACTGCGACAGCTGCGGCGTGGTGCCGGTTCCGGAAAAGGACCTGCCGGTGGTGCTCCCCAAAGACGTGGCCTTCACCGGCGAGGGGGGGAACCCGCTGGCCAGGGTCGAGTCGTTCGTCAAGGTGGACTGCCCGCTCTGCGGCAAGCCGGCGCGCCGGGAGACGGACACCATGGATACCTTCGTGGAGTCGTCTTGGTATTTCCTCCGTTACTGCTGCCCGACCTTTACCCAAGGCCCCCTGGACAAGGGAGAGACCGAGTACTGGATGTCGGTGGACCAGTATATCGGCGGCATCGAGCATGCGGTTCTCCATCTCCTCTATGCCCGCTTCTTCACCAAGGTCCTGCGCGATCTCGGCTATGTGAATATCGACGAGCCGTTCATCAATCTCCTCACCCAGGGGATGGTCATCAAGGACGGTTCCAAGATGAGCAAGTCCAAGGGGAACGTGGTCGATCCGGACGCGCTCATCACCCGGTACGGCGCCGATACGGCCAGGCTCTTCTCCCTGTTCGCGGCACCGCCTGAGAAGGATCTCGACTGGAGCGACCATGGGGTCGAGGGGAGCTTCCGCTTCCTTAACCGGGTCTGGAAGCTGGTCTACGAGTTGTGCCCCCTGGTATCCCGGGCCGGAGCACTCGATGTCGCTACCCTCAGGGACGAGGCCAAGGAACTTCGCCGGGTGACGCACAAGACCATCCGCAAGGTCACCGACGACGTGGGGGAACGTTTCCACTTCAACACTGCCATTGCCGCCATCATGGAGATGGTGAACGCCATGTCCGCCTTCGAGCCGAAGAGCGAGCCGGCAAACCTGCCGGTGCTGAAAGAGGCCGTGGAGGCGCTGGTTCTGATGTTGGCCCCCTTTGTCCCCCATTTCAGCGAAGAGCTCTGGCAGTCGTTGGGGAATGTCGGCGGACTGGAGCAGGCCGGCTGGCCCTCCTTCGATCCGGAGGCAGCGGTTGACGAGGAGATGCTCGTCGTGCTCCAGGTGAACGGCAAGCTGCGGGGGAAGGTGACGGTGCCGGTGGATGCGACGCAGGAGACGGTGCAGCAGATGGCCCTGGCCGACCCGAAGATCCAGATCCATCTGGAAGGGAAGTCGGTCCGCAAGGTCATCTATGTGCCGGGGAAACTGCTCAACATCGTTGTCGGCTGATCCGGTTCATGGATGACGAAAGTGACGACCCCGCGGTTTCCGACCGGCGGGGTCGTTGTTTCCGGAGGGGTAACGTGCGGGAAATGATACGGAAATGGTGCGCGCTGGCGGGAATCTTCATGGTGCTCTCGGGTTGCGGCTACCGGCTGGCAGGTCACCAGGCCCTGCACGGGGCCGGGGAAGGGACTGCCATTGCCATCCCGGTCTTTGCCAACAAGAGCCTGCGGCCGAATCTGGAGGCCTGTCTGACGGCCCGGCTGGTGGAGCTCTTTGCAGCCAGGGGCGGAGGGAGGGTTGTGCCGGTCGAACAGGCTGACCTGGAGCTTTCCGGCACCGTCCTTACCTACGGCACAACGGCCAGCGCCTATTCGGCAGCGGACCGGACCGCGATGTACCAGGCAGCCATGACAGCCGAGGCGACCCTTCGGCACCTGAAGAACGGGACGGTCCTCTGGAAGGGGACGGTCTCCGCCCGCCAGGAATATCCCGCCAACAGCGACCTCGCCCTGCAGCTCAATGCCGAAGAGGCGGCGCAACGCGAACTCTGCCGGAAACTGGCTGAGGAGATCCTGCGGGCCAGTGCCGGGGCGTTTTAGCCAGGTTGTTGAAAACGAAGTTTCAGCGCAGCTAAAAGCAGCCATCTCGCCGCCGTCCTCGAAAGCCGCCTTGTGCGGCGTAGCGCTGCTACGCCTCCGCAGGGCTTTCTGCGGGTGCGCCGATCTGACTGTTTTTGAACAACCTG